>Ga0209389_1000440_pt1 | contig 24698 bp, 27 predicted proteins | sample CowpearedBW_FD_187526 | JGI IMG/M metagenome (GOLD analysis project Ga0209389, IMG submission 187526) | Root nodule microbial communities of legume samples collected from California, USA - Cow pea red BW (SPAdes) (version 2) | ecosystem: Host-associated > Plants > Roots > Nodule | place: USA...
CCGAGCGCATGCAAAGCCAACAGACCGGTGAGCGGACGGGGTCAAGGCCGTCAGCCGCCGCAGGCGGGGGCGCGCCAGCGCCAGCCTTGAGGCCGGCCGATCGCCGGGCTACTTCGCCACAGTTGCTCTTCACAGAAGAGGGACAAGGAAACGAGCAAAACTCGGGCGTTTCGGGCCGCGAGAATGCTGCGGCGTGTGTGGAGCACTGGTGCTGGCGAAACGACCGAGCTTTCTGGCCTTGCCGGTTGCTTGTCTATCAGCGGCGGGCGGCGATCGCCGTCAGCTCCAGCCTGACGCCTGGACCGAGGTCCGCAACGCCAATGGCGGCACGCGCCGGCAGATGGTCCGCGGCGAAATAGCGCTTCCACACCTGGTTGAGCGCCGCCTTGTCGGCGAGATCAGTCAAAAAGATCGTCACCTGCAGAACGCAGGAGAGATCGGAGCCGGCCCCCTCGAGCAGGGTCTTCAACTGGCGCAGCACATCGTCGGCCTGTCCTGCCATGTCGAGCCCCGCATCCTCGGGAACGATGCCGCCGAGATAGAGCACGCCATTATGCTCGACGATCTCGTGGAGCAGTCCTTCGTAGGGCAGGGAACGTTTGATCACGATCGCGTCTTCGGTCTGTTGCGGGCACGCTGGCCAGGCGGAGGGCTCGCTTGGGAGAACTGGTGCTGCCAGACAGGATTGAACTGTCGACCTCTCCATTACCAATGGAGTGCTCTACCACTGAGCTACGGCAGCATGTGCTGGGATCAGAATCGGCCGCCACGGGGGCCTACCAAGCGGGCCGATATCTGCCACAAGCCCCCCTCCTGTGCAAGCTTGCAAGCCCCGTCAAAACGAGAAAATCGGGTCGATATCGGGGTCAAAATGCCCGTTTTCGCTCGAAACGCGCGACTTTCCGCCAATTCGGGGACAATGCCCCCGCCAACTGGCCAGTTGGAGCAAGGCCCGGATTTGATCCATTTCGCGTTTCGCACGATCGGATCGCGTCGGCCTCTTGAGCTGCCATACTTCGGTGGCATCCTGCCGCTGATCCCGTGAATGGACCTTTGATGACCGACCAGAACGACAAGAGCGCGAGCCAGGCGAGAGCGTCCCGCGACGACCGCCTGAAATCCGCGCTGCGCGAGAACCTGAAGCGGCGGAAGGCGCAGGCGCGCGAACGCGCCGCAATCACCGACCCCTCGCAGAACGACGATCGTTCCCTAGATGAGGGGGCCGCCGGCAACAAGGCCGGCCGCTAGAATTTTGGAGTGCATGCAGTGGCGATGGGGCACGACCAACCGCAACGAACCGACCGTGACGCGCAGATGTTGCGGTTCACGCGCCCCGAGCAGACCTTTCCGGCGCTGACACCCGCCGAGATCGCGCGGATCAGGCACTTCGGCGAAATCCGCACCTACGCGGATGGCGAGTTGCTGTTCGAGACCGGCAAGCCCGGGCGCGGCATGTTCGTCGTCCTGAAGGGCCATGTCGCCATCACCCAGCGCGACGGGCTCGGTCACGTCACCCCGGTGATCGACCAGGGGCCGGGGCAATTCCTGGCCGAGCTCAGCCAGCTCTCCGGCCGGCCGGCGCTGGTCGACGGCCGGGCCGAGGGCGACGTCGAGACGTTGCTGCTGCCGCCGGACCGGCTGCGCGCGCTGCTGGTCGCCGAGGCCGAGCTCGGCGAGCGTATCATGCGGGCGCTGATCCTGCGCCGGGTCAATCTGATCCAGGGCGGCGTCGGCGGCCCGGTGCTGATCGGACCGTCGAACTCCGCCGGCGTGGTGCGCCTGCAGGGCTTTCTCACCCGCAACGGCCAGCCGCATCATCTGCTCGATCCCGATCGCGATCGCGACGCCGCCGAATTGATCGCGCGCTATTCGCCCAAGGCCGAAGACTGGCCGCTGGTCGTCACCGTTGACGGTGCGGTGCTGCGCAATCCCAATGAGACCGAGCTTGCACGTGCCATCGGCATGATCGGCGGCGCGAAAGGCGACCGCATCTACGACGTTGCGGTCGTGGGCTGCGGACCCGCCGGGCTCGCCACCGCCGTGTATGCGGCGTCCGAAGGACTGTCCGTCGCCGTGCTCGACACCCGCGCCTTCGGCGGCCAGGCCGGTGCCAGCGCGCGCATCGAGAATTACCTGGGCTTTCCGACCGGCATTTCCGGCCAGGCGCTGACCGCGCGCGCCTTCACCCAGGCGCAAAAGTTCGGCGCCGACATCATGATTCCGGTCACGGTGAAGTCGCTCGACTGCACGCGCAAGGATGGCGTATTTTCGGTGGCGCTTGAGGGCGCCGATCCCTTGCGTTCGCGCGCGGTGGTGGTCGCGAGCGGCGCGCGCTATCGCCGGCCCGACATCGCGAATCTCGATAAGTTCGAAGGGCGCGGCGTCTGGTACTGGGCCTCGCCGGTCGAGGCGCGGCTCTGCGCCGGCGAGGAGGTGGCGCTCGTCGGTGCCGGCAATTCGGCCGGACAGGCCGCGGTGTTCCTGTCGGGCCACGCGAAAAAAGTGCTGATGATCATCCGCGGCGGAGGCCTCGGGGCCAGCATGTCGCGCTATCTCATCGAGCGCATCGAAGCGACGCCTAATATCGAATTGATGTTCAACACCGAGATCACGGCGCTCGAAGGCGACGAGGCCTCGCTGCTGCGGCGCATCCGCTGGAAGAGCCGGCTGTCCGACGACGAGGATTCCGCCGACATCCGCAATCTCTTCCTGTTCGTCGGCGCTGATCCGGCCACCTCGTGGCTTGACGGCTGCGGCGTCACGCTCGATCGCGGCGGCTTCGTCGTGACAGGTGCGCAGTCCGAGCAGAACCAGGGCAAGCTGGTGGCGCCGCTGGAAACCTCCGTGCCCGGCGTCTACGCCGTCGGCGACGTCCGCTCCGGCTCGGTCAAGCGCGTCGGCGGCGCCATCGGCGAAGGGGCGCAGGTCGTAGCCTCCCTGCACGGCTATCTCGGCGACGCCGCAAAACCGGCGCTTTAGTCAAGCAGAAGGCAAGCGCATGGCAAGCCGAATCCGGCTTGCCATCGAGCCGCGCGATGCGTGACTATCCCTCATCCTGAGGAGCGCGCTTGCGCGCGTCTCGAGGGAAGGCCCGGATGCATCTGGGCCTGCATGGTTCGAGACGCCTGCTTCGCACGCTCGTCACCATGAGGAATTACGATAACAAGTTTCAACGGGAGAACTAAATGGCTGAAATCGTCGTGCTGTACAAAACACCAAAGGATACTGACGCCTTCGACAAGTATTATGCCGAAACGCACATCCCGCTCGCGAAGAAACTTCCCGGCCTGAAGAAATACGCCGTCAGCAAGGGGCCGGTTGCATCTCCCGCAGGTCCTTCCGGAATCCATCTCGTCGCCATCCTCACCTTCGACAGCGTGGCCGACATCCAGGCGGCATTCGCCAGTCCGGAAGGCAAGGCGACCGGCGCCGACGTGCCGAAATTCGCCAGCGGCGGTGCCGACATGCTGATCTTCGACACCAAGGACGTGTGAGGGATCGATTCAACCTTCGTCGAAAGCCTGAATGCCCGTAGATCCCGGATGGAGCGCAGCGTAATCCGGGGCAGCTATTGCATGTGGCACGTTTCCCGGAGTTCGCTTCGCTCCATCGGGCTACAAACTAACAACTGCCGTCGTGCGCGACGGCGCTGCAAGAAATTCAGCCATGCGTTTGTCGATTCGCACGATGACGCGTGGCTGCACCTCTGTATGTGGCGACAACGCAGGTGGCAATTCCATGAGGGCCGTAATACTACTCTCATCATCTCAATGCGGAGAGTAGGAGAGATGTCATGGTCCTTGGGTTGAGCCTGCCTGCCGTCACGCTGGTCCATGTCATCATCAGCCTGATCGCGATCGCCGCCGGCCTGGTCGTGATGTTCGGTCTGCTCGGCTCGAAGCCGATGCGAGGCCTCACCGCGATCTTCCTGCTGTTCACCATCCTCACCAGCGCCACCGGATTCCTATTCCCGTCCAGGGAGCTGCTGCCCTCGCACATCATCGGCATCATCTCGCTGGTGCTGCTCGCGATCGCCTGCGTCGCGCTCTACGGCATGAGGCTCGCCGGCGTCTGGCGTCCGGTCTACATCGTGACCGCGATGATCTCGCTGTATTTCAACGTCTTCGTGCTGGTGATCCAGTCGTTCCTGAAGGTGCCGGCGCTTGCCGCGCTCGCGCCCGCCGTACCGCCGGCGCCGCCATCGGGGCCGGTATTCGCCGTCGTGCAGGGTATCGTGCTGGTGTTTTTCGTGGTGCTGACGATCGGCGCTTGGCGCCGCTTCAGGCCGATGGCGTTTGCCTGATCACACGATTCTCGACGTTCCCAGTTGATGCGGGGCATCGCATTCGGAACGTCGCATAACCATCTGCAGATCGTCGGCGCGTGCCTGTTCGCGCGCACCAATTTCACCGAAAGAGAGTAATCCATGCCCACCATCACCACCAAAGACGGCGTCGAGATCTTCTACAAGGACTGGGGCGCGGGCCAGCCGATCGTGTTCAGCCATGGCTGGCCGCTCTCTTCGGACGACTGGGACGCGCAGATGCTGTACTTCGTCACGCGCGGCTATCGCGTCATCGCCCATGATCGCCGCGGCCACGGCCGCTCGGCGCAGGTCGCCGACGGCCACGACATGGATCATTATGCCGACGATCTCGCCGCGCTGACCGCGCATCTCGACCTCAAGAATGCCATTCATGTCGGGCATTCCACCGGCGGCGGCGAAGTCGTGCACTACATCGCGCGTCATGGGGAAAGCCGGGTGGCGAAAGCGGCCATCCTCTCGGCGGTACCGCCGCTGATGGTGCAGACGGCGGCCAATCCCGGCGGGCTCCCGAAGAGCGTGTTCGACGATCTCCAGAAGCAGCTCGCCGCCAGTCGCACGCAATTCTATCGCGACCTCCCCGCCGGCCCGTTCTACGGCTACAACCGCCCCGGCGCAAAACCGTCGGAAGCGGTGATCCAGAACTGGTGGCGCCAGGGCATGATGGGAGGTGCGAAAGCGCACTACGACGGCATCGTTGCGTTCTCGCAAACCGATTTCACCGAGGACCTGAAGAAGATCAACGTGCCTGTGCTGGTGATGCACGGCGACGACGATCAGATCGTGCCCTATGCCGACTCGGCGCCGCTCTCGGCCAAGCTGCTCAAGAAGGGCATTCTGAAAACGTACAAGGGCTTCCCCCACGGCATGCCGACCACGCACGCCGAAACGATCAACGCGGATCTCCTTGCGTTTTTCAAGGACTGAGGCTCTTGCCCTGCCCTGGAGGGCAGGGTCGATCGCGCGAAGCGCGAGCGGGGTGAAGCGATCTCTCCGATCGGGCCCTGCTCAATGCGGAGAGACCGTCACCCCACCCCGTCTCATATTCCGCACCGCTCCAGGTGAGACGACAAGATCCCCTCGTCAACAATGAAGGCTTGGTGGCGCGGCTGTTGCCGCAGCCTCGCCGCCGGCTGGGCCCGGTGAGCCTTGCCGGCTATCCCGGCGGACCGACCTCATTGCGAACGGCCCTGGCGTCAATAAATCCATTGGGTCGGCCGATTGTCGCACCCGTTGACAGCCGACCGCGCAGGTCGGTGCTACGCCGGATTTCGCCCGCGGCTCGTGACCTCGACCGACTAGATTCGGCCGCGCCATGATCCGCGTTGCCCGGAGGGTATCCGCGCAGGATACTGGAGATGACGGATATCAATAGCCTCTGACCTGCTAGTTGGTACGGAAATTTCGCGGCCCGCGCGCGTTGAGTCCCGTCCGCTCCAAAGGAGAAGTGTCGGCGATGTCGCCCCAGCTGAAACTGATCGCGCTCGACGCCGACGATCTCGCGGTGATCTCCACCCATGTCCAGGACGCCCGAGTCCAGACGTCCGACATCATCTGGCGGCAGAGCGAGAAGCGGCTTGTGGTCGGCATGAGCCGGCTGGACTGGGAGCAGACATTGGAGGGCGAGGCCGAGCCGCGCCGGCTGGTCGCCGCGCTCCGTTTCGACCGTGTGCTCGCCTGCAAGTCGCGCAACATCGACCTCGCTGTGCCGGAAAAGGTGCTGGACCTGATCGGCATTGAATTTCATCCCCAGGATGGGCGGCACGAGGAGCCTGGCGGCAGTGCCCTGCTTTTGTTCGCCCAGGGCGGCGCCATCCGCCTGGACGTCGAGTGCCTGGAATGCGAGCTGACCGACCTCGGGGCGGACGAGTTGGGAGTGGGAATTGAGGGGGAGGGGTGACGTGGCCGGTATACCAGCCAAACCGGCTCAGTCCTCGCCGGAACGGCATCTCCCGAGGGTTGACGCAGCTTCCCCGCCGCGCCATTGAGCAGGGGACCTGCGCCGATCCGCCCCTCAAGACCAGCCAGAAGCCAAGCGAAACATGCCCGTTCGCCTCGACTGCAGTAGCGCCGATTTTGACCAGCGATTCGCCGCCTTCCTCGCCGCCAAGCGCGAGGCTTCGGCCGACGTCGAGGCCGCCGCGCGCGCGATTGTCGATGATGTGGCCAGGCGCGGCGACGCCGCCCTGCTCGAGGCCACGGCAAAATTCGACCGCTTGAGGCTCGATGCATCCTCCTTGCGCGTCTCCGCCGCTGAGATCGAGGCCGCCGTGAAGGCCTGCGACGCCGCGACGCTGGACGCGCTGAAACTCGCGCGGGACCGCATCGAGACCTATCACCGCCGTCAGCTCCCGAAGGACGAGCGCTTCACCGACCCGCTCGGCGTCGAGCTCGGCTGGCGCTACACCGCGATCGAATCGGCCGGCCTCTACGTGCCCGGCGGCACAGCGGCCTATCCGTCCTCGGTGCTGATGAACGCCGTGCCGGCGAAGGTCGCCGGCGTTGCACGTCTCGTGATGGTGGTGCCTTCGCCGGACGGCAAGCTCAATCCGCTGGTGCTGGCGGCCGCGCATCTCGGTGGCGTCACCGAGATCTACCGTGTCGGCGGTGCACAGGCCGTCGCCGCGCTCGCGCACGGCACCGCGACGATCGCACCGGTCGCAAAGATCGTCGGGCCCGGCAACGCCTATGTCGCCGCCGCAAAGCGGCTGGTGTTCGGCAAAGTCGGCATCGACATGATCGCCGGCCCTTCGGAGGTGCTCGTCATCGCCGATGACACCGGCAACGCCGACTGGATCGCCGCCGACTTGCTGGCGCAGGCCGAGCACGACGCGAGCGCGCAATCGATCCTGATCACGGATTCGGCGCGCCTTGCCGCCGATGTCGAAAAGGCGGTCGAGGCGCAGCTGAAGACGCTGCCGCGCGCCGCGATCGCAAGCAGCTCCTGGGCCGATTTCGGCGCCGTCATCATGGTGAAGAACCTCGAGGATGCGATCCCGCTCGCGGATGCCATCGCTGCCGAACATCTCGAGATCATGACGGCGGATCCGGACGCGCTCGCCTCAGAGATCCGCAACGCCGGCGCGGTGTTCCTCGGGCCGCATACGCCTGAAGCGATCGGCGACTATGTCGGTGGCTCGAACCACGTGCTGCCGACGGCGCGATCGGCGCGATTTTCCTCGGGGCTCTCGGTGCACGACTTCATGAAGCGCACCTCGATTCTGAAATGCGGACCCGATCAATTGCGTGCGCTGGGTCCAGCCGCGATGACGCTCGGCAAGGCGGAGGGGCTGGATGCCCATTCGCGCTCGATTGGATTGCGCCTCAATCTGTCATGACAAAGCCGCCCGAACAGGACGACTCGACCAATCGCATCGTCGCCGTCACGCTCGACGAGGACTCGATCGGCCGTTCCGGACCGGACATCGAGCATGAGCGGGCGATCGCGATCTATGATCTGATCGAGCAGAACCTGTTCGCGCCCGATGGCGCCGAAGGGAAGGGTCCGTTCACGCTGCATATCGGCATCACCGGCAACCGGCTGATGTTCGATATCCGCCGCGAGGACGGCACGCCCGTGGTCGCGCATCTGCTGTCGCTGACGCCGTTCCGGCGCATCGTGAAGGACTATTTCATGATCTGCGACAGCTACTACCAGGCGATCCGCACCGCGACCCCGGACAAGATCGAGGCCATCGACATGGGCCGCCGCGGCATCCATGACGAGGGATCGCGCACGCTGCAGGAGCGGCTGAAGGGCAAGGTGCGGGTCGATTTCGAGACTTCGCGCCGGCTATTCACGCTCATCACCGTCCTGCATTGGAAGGGGTGAGCGCGCATGATCCCGAAAAGTGGGAACCGGTTTTCGGATCGGATCATGCGCCAAAACGAAAGAGCGTAAGCGATGGCGGGTCCGCCACGCGCACGCGATCCGCAATCGGTGCTGTTCGCCTGTGCGATGAACAGCGTGCGCTCGCCGATGGCCGAGAGCCTGCTGCAGCACATGTTTCCGCAAGGCCTCTACGTGAAGTCGGCTGGCGCCAGGAAGGGCGAGCTCGATCCATTCGCAGTGGCCGTGATGGCCGAGCTTGGCCAGGACATTTCGGCTCACAAGCCGCAGACCTTCGAGGAGCTGGAGGATTGGGAAGGGCTGAATTTCGACCTCATCATCACACTCTCGCCCGAGGCGCATCACAAGGCGCTGGATCTGACGCGGACACTCGCGGCCGAGGTCGAGTACTGGCCGACGCAGGATCCCACCACCATCGAAGGCAGCCGCGACCAGAAGTTAGCTGCCTATCGCGAGGTCTGCGACCAGCTCCTGATGCGCATCCGGCGGCGCTTTGCCAAGGCGGGCGCGGCGAGCGGGTAGCAAGCGGCGTCCGTAACACCCGCGTCACAGAGCGTAGGCACATGCGTGCTGGGCCAGCCTCGAATCACCAAACCTCTGGTTCCCGGGTTGTGAAACCGGCCCCCTTCCGATAGGTTCCGCGCGCAATTCACCCCGCTTCATCCCCCCAAATCACCTGATGCTAGGCCGCCCCAAATTCGTACTTGCCTCCGGTTCGCCGCGTCGGCTGTCGCTGCTCAACCAGGCGGGCATCGAGCCGGACGCGCTCCGGCCAGCCGATGTCGACGAGACGCCGAGGCGGGGTGAGCTGCCGCGCGCCTGCGCCAATCGGCTCGCGAGGGCAAAGGCCGATGCAGCACTCAAATCGGTGCAGCTCGACGACGAGCTGCGTGGCGCCTTCATCCTCGCCGCCGACACCGTGGTGGCAGTCGGCCGCCGCATCCTGCCCAAGGCCAATCTGGTCGACGAGGCCGCGCAATGCCTGCGCTTGCTGTCGGGCCGCAACCATCGCGTCTACACCGCGATCTGCCTCGTCACGCCGCGCGAAGCCTTCCGGCAGCGCCTGGTCGAGACCCGCGTGCGCTTCAAGCGACTCTCGGAGGATGACATCCAGGCCTATATCGGCTCCGGCGAATGGCGCGGCAAAGCCGGCGGCTATGCCGTGCAAGGCATCGCCGGCTCCTTCGTGGTCAAGATGGTGGGGTCCTACACCAACGTCGTCGGCCTGCCGCTCTACGAGACCGCGACGTTGCTCGGTGGCGAAGGTTTTCCGATCCGTTTCGGCTGGCTCAACGCCACCGCAGTGTGAGTCGGCGGCCAAGCCGGCGCAGCCCGATTCGGGCCCCTGCGGAATGCGGGGGTTGCCGTCGAAGGAACCCGTTTGCCGGCCGGCGCTTAAACCCCTTCACCTCAGGTAAACTGCCGACGTCATGGACGACGAAGTCAAAAAACCCGCAAGCCCGCTCAAGACCTGCCCGATCTGCGGCAAGCCGCAGTCGCAGGCCACCCGCCCGTTCTGCTCCTCGCGCTGCCGCGACGTCGATCTGAACCGCTGGCTGAAGGGTTCCTATGTCATCCCTGGCCGCGACGACGATCCGGATGACGTCGAATAAATAAACGATATCAATTCTTTGCGTGAATGTCCGGTCCGCCGCCGGCCAATCGCGGCAAGCCCGTCCTTCCTTGTGCACAGCCGGGCCGTGCCCGGGGAAGCCTCTTGGCGAAGCCGGGTGGACAGGCCGCCCCGAGCCCACTATAAACCGCCCGCTCGATGGGCTTTGGCCCCTCTCTTGGAGCACGCCCAGGTAGCTCAGTTGGTAGAGCATGCGACTGAAAATCGCAGTGTCGGTGGTTCGATTCCGCCCCTGGGCACCATCCCGCCTCAGCGTTCGGGTTTGACGAGGGCGATTCCGCTCCGATTGCATCGGAACGGGGCTCCAGATTCTTGTTTTGACGCGTTTTACGCGAAGCCGGTGTCCACTTCGTTGGGAAACGCTCCAGCCGGTTACTGCCGCTTGCCCCGAGCGGAAATGGCCGCAGAGTGCGGCGAACCGAGCTAGAGTGCAGTCAATGCACGCTCGAGAGAACTCCGCGGCCGCGGGGGGCTGCGACCGATCCGATGAAGGTCCGGATCGAGCCGATGTCGCCTCAATGGTGCGCCGACACGCCCTTGACGCACTGGGTCAACAAATCTGCCGTGGCGGATTGCCCGACATCACCCAGGCTGATCATGCCGACCATCCGCTTGCTCTTGTTGATCACAGGCAACCTGCGGATCTTCAGTGTCTGCATGTGATGCACGGCTTTCGCCAGATCGTCGTCCTCCCGGCAGCAATGGATGCCTTCAGTCATCACGTCCCGTGCTGTCATGCGCGCGGCGTTGAAGTCCCTGCGCGCAAGCCCTTTGCAGACGATGTCGCGGTCGGTCACCATCCCGATCAAATGGTCGTCTTCGCCGATCGGAATGCAGCCGATGTCGTGGCCTTGCATCAACTTCGCGATCTCGGTGATCGGGGTGTCGGGGCTGACCCAATCGACGCCCTTGTGCATTGCCTCTTTGACTTTCATGGAGGACCTCCGTTGCGAACGCAGCCCCCGCGACTTGACTATACAACGAACCGGGCGCGACCGCACGCGTCGCCGCGACGGGCGTGCCGGGAATCATCCCCACTGTCATGCCGCGTCAGTCGTGCATACTGAAGCGTCCATGCGGTGCGTTGGCCGTCAGGCGCGCGAACTGCGCATGGGTGAGCTGAAGCAGCGTCTCGTGATCGCCCGCCTCGATATAGACCTGAGGCTGGTCGCGGATGCTGTCGTCGACGACGAGATCGAGCCCGTAGCACCGGCCGACCGCCGGAACGGCTCCGTGCGCGCAGTCCGCGAACAGCCGGTTGATCTCGGTCTCGTTGGCCATCACAAGATCTTCGCCGAGCCTCTCCTTCAAGTCCGGCAGGTTGAGATGGTGCGATGCTGGCAAGACCGCGAGCATATAGCCCCCGTCGTGCCGCAGCACGACGGCCTTGGCGAGGTGATCGCCCGAGATGTGGCAAGCCTGCGCCGTGCGCGCGGATGACATGGTGAAGGCGTGAGGGATCTCGGCATACTCGATGTTCTCGGCAGCCAGATATCGGTGCAATGTGTGGGCAATGGTCATGGCGTAGCCTTTCGGATGGGTGTGCGAGCCATCCACCGTGAGGCTGCCCCCGCCGCACGATGGGCGGCCGCGTGATTGCCGGGCTTCAGCATAGGCCTTGCCTCCGAATGCCGCAATCAGAGCGTTTTCCCGGCAAAATGGCCCGTTTCCTGGATGAATTGTATTTATGTCTCAAATGGATAGGAGTTCGCAGCTTTGGTTTGAAGGGAGCTGCGCTGTGCGTATCGGGCGGGCGAGCGCCGAAGGGGCACCACGTCCCTGACGTCGAACATCTCCGGCTGCGCTTGAGCCACTAACGCCGTTCGCTATACGCGCCCGGCTGCCGCTGATATGATGCCGGGACGGTAAACGGCAGCTCGCCACCATACTTTTCTGCGATGCCGGCTTTCTGATCGGACTCGATCCCGCTCGCGCCCTTTTTGCGTTGCCTCGACAAGAACGCTGAACAAATTCGTCAAGGGCTGCTGTGTCCCCGCTCACATTGGGAGATGTGCCATGGCTGCATCGGACTGGCGTCTCGAAGGCGAATGGATGAAGAATTGCAATTGCGCGTTTGGCTGCCCCTGCGATTTCAACGCTCTACCGACCCACGGCTATTGCAAAGGCATGGTCGGCATGCGGATCACGAGGGGGCATTTTGAGGGCGTCAAGCTCGACGGCATTTGTTTTGCCGTCGTGGTGGATTTCCCCGGCGCACTGCATCAAGGCAACGGCACGATGCAGCCCATCGTCGACCAGCGTGCCACGCCGGAGCAGCGACAGGCCCTGTTCAACATTCTGTCGGGCAAGCATTCGGCCGAGGGCACGCTGTTCCACATCTTCAGCCTGATCGTGACGACCATTCGCGACCCGGTTTTCGCGCCGTTCGAATTTTCCTTCGACAAGAATGGCCGTATCGCAAAACTCGTCGCCGGCGATGTGCTCGAGACCGAGGTGGAGCCGATCAAGAATCCCGTGACCGGCGCTCCCCATCGCGTTCAGGTGGTCATGCCCGAGGGCTTCGAGCACCGGGCTGCCGAGGTCGCGTCCGCCAATATCCGCTCGACCGGCGCGATCTCGTTCGAGACCCGGGGTACGCACAGCTCGCTCGCCAATGTCGTGCAGACGCCCGAGGGCGTTGCGGCGTGATGCGGCGCTGACACCGAGACGACATCCCGGTGTCAGCTCCTCATCGCCATCCTGGACAACTCGATGCAGGGGCGCCCGATGTTGGAACAGCTGCTCCACCGCGACCGGCTGATCGTCGCGATCGGGACCGCCGCAGTGGTGGCGCTCGCCTGGGCCTACCTCGCTACAGGCGCCGGCATGGACACCGAGATGATGGCCGACATGCCGGACATGGCGCCGATGCCATGGACGCCGGACTATGCAGTGCTGCTGTTCGTGATGTGGTGGGTGATGATGGTTGCGATGATGGCGCCGAGCGCGGCGCCCACCGTGCTCTTGTATGCGAGCGTCAAGCGCAAGCAGGAGACTGCATCCCGCGCCGCAATCGATGCCTGGATCTTTCTCGCGGGCTATCTCGCGACATGGGCGGGATTCAGCGTCTTCACGGTGCTGACGCAATGGGCGCTCGAGCGCTTCGGGTTGCTGTCGATGGCGATGGCAAGCACCAGCGCCATCCTCGGCGGCCTCATTGTGGTTGCCGCTGGGCTCTACCAGTTCACGCCGCTCAAGCATGCCTGCTTGCGCTACTGCGACAGCCCACTGCTATTTCTCAGCCGACACTGGCAACCTGGAACGCGCGGGGCATTCCGCATGGGACTTCGCCATGGCAGCTACTGCGTCGGCTGCTGCTGGTCATTGATGGTCCTGTTGTTCGTCGGTGGCGTGATGAATCCTGTCTGGATCATCGCCATCGCGCTCTATGTCGCCGGTGAGAAGCTGCTGCCGTTTGGCCGAAGACTGAGCCATGCGGCAGGCGGGGCCCTCATCCTGTCCGGTGCGATCATGCTTGCACGCGCGATGTGAGAAGCCCCCGCGCGGGTGTTGGTAGGACACCATCACTGTCAATACCTGGACACCGCCATGCTGCTCAAAGCCGCCATGCCCCCGTGGTCATACGGACGTCGCAAGCCAAAAGCTAAGCTTTGTTCCAACCGAAACTTAAGGCTGTCCTGACTAGATTCGGGCCATGGACAGGCCCGCGTCCCGCTTTCGGCCGTGGCCGTCTCTGTGCAATCGAGGCGGAGAGAGGCGATGCTGTTTTCGGCGATCAGCGCTGTTCGGCCGCTGTGGCTGGCGCGAGCGGGCATGATCATGCGCCCGAGATCACTCCGCAGGGCGGCGCTGACGGTTCTGCGCAATGCGCCACTGCAGATCGCATTGTTCTTCCTGCCCCTGGTCTGGATCGGCTACTTCGCGATCACGTCATCGGAGCGGGCGGACGCGGTCGAGCAGGCGCGGTCGCACGGCGATAGCGTCGCCGAATTGTTCGAGGAAAACACCGAACGTATTTTCGAACAGGTCGATCAGTCGTTGCTGGTGGTGCGCGCACTTTACGCCCAGGACCCGCTGACCTTCAGCCTGAAGTTCTGGTCCGACAAGACCCGCATTGCGAGTGGCGACGTGGTTCAGTTCTCGCTGATCGGACCGGACGGCTACTTGCTCGATACCACGGCGGGCTATTCCGGCCCGCCGCTCTATCTCGGCGATCGCGAGCACTTCATCGAGGCCATGGCGCAAGCCGATGATAGCCTCTACGTGGCGAAGCCGGTGGTGGGGCGGGTGTCGCGCCAGTGGACCATCCAGCTCGCGAGAAAGGTGTTCGACCTTGCGCGGAATCCGGCCGGCGTAGTCGTCGGCTCGATCAGCGTGGACCTCATCGGCAAGTTCTACGAAACGGCGAAGCTGGGAGCCGGAGGAACGCTGGTGCTCAGGAATGCGAACCATGTCGTGCTCGCCGCGCGCGGCGTGGACCAGGGCTCCGTGCTGGGACAACGCGCGCCGAACCGCGTCGAGGGTGAGCTGGGAGACGGCTTCTATGCACAATATTGGAACGAGAACCGGCCGAACCGCAGTGACCGGCTGATCACCGCGCGCAGGTCGCTCGCGTTTCCGCTCATCCTCACGGTCGGCATTTCGGAGCAGGAGATCTATTCCCGCGCCGCCTTCAGACAGAAGGTCTATCTCGGCGGCACGCTGCTGCTCACGTTCATCATCGTGGCCGCGGCGGCATTCCATTGGCGGCGGCAACAGGCGCTGGATCGTGCCCACCGTGAGCTGCGCGATTTTGCCGGCAAGTTCGAGGATGCGCTCCGAAACCTTCCGCAGGGCTTGAGCATGTTCGACGGCCGTGACCGCCTGATCGCGTTCAACCGGCAATGGCTCGAACTCTATGGGCTGGTGCCTGAGGAGATCCGGATCGGCATGGATTTCCGGGATGTATTCGCGAAACAGACCGCCGTGCTCGACGTCGGGGCTTATCTCGTCGATCTGAAGAATCGGCTCGCTCAATCGGAGCACACGTCCAACACCGTCCAGTTTCCGGATGGACGGGTCGTCTACATCTCCTACGGCCGGCGCGAGAGCGGTGGCTGGGTCGCCACCCACGAGGACATCACCGAGCGCAAGGCGTCCGAGGACCGGATCGAGAAGCTCGCGCACTACGACAGCCTGACCGGCCTTGCCAATCGCAATCTGTTCAAGGAGCGTATTGACGAGGCGCTGGCCGGCTCGCGCCCGCTGGAGCCTACGTTTGCAGTACTCCTGCTGGATCTCGACAAGTTCAAGTCCGTCAATGATGCGCTCGGCCATCAATGCGGCGACGCGCTCCTGAAGCAGGTCGCCGTCCGGATCAAGGCGCAGATCCGTGACATCGACATGGCGGCCCGGATCGGCGGCGACGAGTTTGCCGTGATCGTGGCGCCGGGCCGGGCCGCGATGCGCGGCGGCGCTGCAAGTCTGGCGGCGCGGCTGGTCCAGGCCATTGCCGAGCCCTATCATATCGATGGCCATCCGGTCGTGATCGGCTGTAGCATTGGCCTTGCACTCGTGCCCGAGCACGGCACGCGGGTCGACGAGATCCTTCGCAACGCCGATCTTGCGCTCTACAGGTCGAAGAATGCCGGCCGAAGCTGCTTCCACGTCTATTCAGCGGAGCTCAAGGCCGAAGCGGAGCAGCGCAACGTGCTCGAGATCGAGCTGCGCGAAGCGATCTGGCGTGAGGAGATCGAGGTGTTTTATCAGCCCGTGATCGAGCTCGGCACCGGTCGGGTAAAATCGGTCGAGGCCCTGGCGCGCTGGCATCACCGCAGCAGGGGCTACATTCCTCCGGCAGAGTTCATCGCCGTTGCGGAGGCGGGGGGACTGATCGTCGAGCTCGGCAATCAGGTGCTCGCCAGAGCCTGTCGCGATGCGACCAGCATGCCGGCCGACGTCAAGGTCGCCGTCAACCTCTCTGCCCTGCAATTTGCCGGCACCGATCTCGTCGACGCCGTGACGTTTGCGTTGGTGGAGAGTGGCCTTCCGCAAACCCGGCTCGAGCTCGAGATCACCGAGAGCGTATTTCTCGCCGACACCGAGGAGAACCTCAAGACGCTTCAGCGCCTCAAGGCGCTCGGCGTCTCCATTGCCCTCGATGATTTCGGTGTCGGTTACTCGTCATTGTCCTACCTGATGGCGTTTCCGTTCGATAAGGTCAAGATCGACAAGTCATTCATCGACCGGATCGATCGAAGCGAGACCGTCGCCGTGCTGAAGTCCATTGTGCAGCTCGCGAAGACGTTGAAGCTGTCGATCGTCGCCGAGGGGGTCGAGTCCTCCGAACAGGTCAGACGGCTCCAATCACTCGGCATCCCGCTCGGCCAGGGATTTCACTTCAGCAAGCCCGTGCCGCTCGCCGGCCTCTCCTTGCAAGACCGCACGGGGCGCCGCAAAGGTCGGGCGGCGTGAGCCGAATGCCTTCGGCGTTTGTCATCCATGGCGCCACTGCAGCCCTTGCATCCAAGAGCAGAAGCTGAGCAGGTGGTCTTCCTTCGTATAAATTGCCTCGCATTATGAATGGCTTAGACGATAAGGCTTGGTCGGCCCACTGGCACGTTCGGCCTCCGACGAGAGCCGAAGCAGCGCCGCGCGGAGCTAATTCCCAAGCCAGATCGCGGCCCGACATTTCCTGGCACTGTGCTTGCTCAAGCAGGGCCCAAGCCAGGCCTCGGCGAAGAGGCCGTTTCAGGTTGAGGCAAGCGATGCAGGAAGTGTCCCGTTCTGGTGCTGCTGATGAACTCCGGCTCGACGCGTTGATCGCGGATTTGTGGTGGCGCGTTCGGCTGATCAACACCGATATTCTCGAGGAAGAAGCTCGCGCCGGGGTGTTCGACGTGCACCAGCCGACTTACCCGCTTCTTGCGCTCAACCTTCGCGCCCGACGCGATAATCTGGTCGCGACGATCGGCATGCTCGAGCAGCGTGCGAGATCAACGTCGGAGGCGGCTTGAGAGTGGCTTGCGGCTTACACCGGCAACGTCAGCAACGGCGGCAGCCTGCAGGCTGTCGCTTCGAGGACGGGGCCGAATGCAACGAGCATCATCGCATGGCTCGAATGCCTGTCGGCGGCATGAGTTGAATTCACGCCGCGCCTGCCTGTGATATTGCTGGCCCCGACAACCCCGCGAGGCCTCCATGCTCCCCATTCCCGCCGATATCTTCACCGAGCCCGAGGACGTCTCGCCCGACGGACTTGCCAATCTCGGCCCGCTCCGCCGTCTTGCCGGCACCTGGCAGGCCGACAAGGGCATCGACATCAATCCGAAGGCGGAAGGGCCCGAGCGGCGGACGTTCATCGAGCGCATCCGAATGGATCCGATCGATCCGCAGGCCAACGGGCCGCAGCTGTTGTACGGGCTGCGCTATCACATCCACATCAACACACCCGAGGAAGACATCACGTTCCACGACCAGGTCGGCTACTGGCTGTGGGAGCCGGCGACCGGTCTGGTCATGCAGACGCTGGCGATCCCGCGCGGACAGGTGCTGCTGGCCTCGGGCAAGGCCGGGCCCGATGACAGGACAATCTCGGTCACGGCCAAGCGCGGCGACACCGCTTATGGGATCTGCTCGACCGATTTTCTGGAACAGGCCTTCCGCACCGATGCTTACCGCTGCGACATCACCTTCAACGACGATGGCAGCTGGACCTATCTGATCCAGACCGAGTTGTTCGTGCGCGGCGCGCCGTTCAATCATCGCGACACCAACACGCTCCAGCTCGTCGCGCCGCCAAAGCTCAATCCGCTGGCGTTGATCGTGAACGCGCGCGCCAAGGAGAATGCAGGCGGCGATGGATCGGCGGCCTGAGCGCTATTCGGAGGATTGCATGAAGCCGTATGTCATCTGTCTGATGCACTCGAGCCTCGACGGCCGCACACATCCCAGCCGCTGGCGTCCGAAGGGCGCAGGCACGGATTGGTTCGAAAAAATCCACGACGAGCTCGGCGGCGATGCCTGGGTGATCGGCCGCGTCACCGGGTCGGAGTTCGCCAAGGGCAAGCCTTATCCCGCGACGAACGCGAAATTTCCACGCGAGAACTGGTTTGCGCAGCGCGATGCGAAAATCTATGGGGTCGTGCTCGATGCCCAAGGCAAGATCGGCTGGGGGCGTGCGGACATCGGCGGCGATCCGATCGTCGTCGTGCTGACCGAGAACGTTCCGGATTCGCATCTCGCTGGCCTCCGCGGCGAGGGCGTGTCCTACATCTTTGCCGGTAAATCCGAGATCGACCTGGCCCTGACGCTGGACATTCTCAGCCATGAACTCGGCGTGAAGCGTCTGCTGGTCGAGGGCGGCGGCGTCGCCAACGGCGCGTTCCTGCGCGCCGGCCTCATCGACGAATTCAATCTGATCCTCAGCCCCGCGATCGACGGCGCGAAAGGCGCCCCCTTCGTGTTCGATTCGACCGAGGCGGACAGCGAGCGGCGCGCGCCGATCACGGCGATGACGCTGGAGAGCACGCGCGAGCTCGGCGGCGGCGTCCTGCTGCTGCGATATCTGATCGAGAACGATCCTCAAGCCGCGAGCCGGTAAGGCGCGGCAATGTCCGATACATCCGAGCACATCGTGATCGTCGGCGCGGGCGCGGCCGGCCTGATGGCGGCGCGCGAGCTGGCGCGTGCCGGCCGCAAGGTGACGATCCTGGAAGCGCGCCAGCGCTGTGGCGGTCGCATTCATCCGCTACCGGTCTCCGAGTTCGGCTATCCCGCCGATGGCGGCGCCGAGTTCGTTCATGGCGAGGCGCCGGTCACGCGCGCACTCCTGCGCGAGGCCGCGCTGTCGCTTCAGGAGATCGAAGGCGAACAGTGGAGCTTTGACGGGACGAAGCTTTCGCGCGAGGATCGCCTCGATCCTCACGAAGCGGAGCTTCAGGCCGTGCTAGGGGACTTGAAGGACGACCTCACGGTCGCCGACTTCCTGCGCCGGCATTTTTCCGGGGACGAGTACGCGTCGATGCGCCATTCGATCGAACGGATGGTCGAGGGGTATGACGCGGCCGATCCTGAGCGCGCGTCAACGCTAGCGCTGCGCGCGGAATGGATGGATGGCGGACACGCTCCCCAGGCGCGCATCGATGGTGGATACGGCGCGATGATCGACGTGCTGGCCGCCGACTGCCGCAGGCACGGCGTGACTATCCGTCTCGGTTGCGTCGTATCGGCCATTGCGGAGGAGGGCGGCGCGGTAGCCGTTCGATGCGCCGGCGGCGATGTGCATGCCTGCGATCGCGTGATCCTCACCGTGCCGCTGCCGCTGCTGCGCGAGATCGCGCTGCCGGCGGGGGCGCGCGCGAAGCTTGCTGCTGCCGACGACATCGGCTTTGGCAATGTCATCAAGATCGTACTGCGCTTCGCACGGCCATGGTGGCGCGAGCGCAAGGAAGACCTTGCGGACATGACCTTCCTGCTGTCGGACCAGGCGATCCCGGTGTGGTGGACGCAATATCCGAGCCAGCATGCCGTGCTTACGGGCTGGTTCGGCGGTCCGCGCACGATGGAGCTGGAAAGCCTCGATCCGCAAGGCCTGATCGAGGCCGGGCTTGGCTCGCTCGCCGCCGTCTTCAGCCTGCCGCGCGATGACATCGCGCGCCAGCTGGTGGCCGGAGCTGCGGCCAACTGGGCGCATGATCGCTTCGCGCGCGGCGCCTATTCGTGGGCGACGCCGCGGACGCGCGAGGCACAAGCGATCCTCTCGCGTGCAGGCGGGCGGGTGCTGTTTTCCGGCGAAGCACTCTATCGCGGCCGCGACATGGGCACGGTCGAGGCGGCGCTCGCGAGTGGCCTGGAGACGGCGGGGATGATCTTGCAGGGATAGCAAAAGAGGCCCGCATCTCTGCGGGCCGCTTGCGTCTTACCAGCGTCCGCCGCCGAAGCTGAACGTCACGCCGGGACCGCCGCCGTAGTACCCATAGGGGCCGCCGCCGTAATAGCCGTGGCGCGGGTAATAGCCGTAGCTTCTGTAATAGGGCCGGTAATAGCCGTGATGAGGACGCCAATGATGGTGGTGACCATGCCAGCGATGGTGCCTGCGCTGTGCGCTGATGTCGGTGGACTGGCTTTCCTGCGCGGTCTGCCTGGCGCTCGTGCCACCGGCTGCGTTCGCCGCCGATCCGCCAGTAAGCGCCGCAGCGCCGACGGCCATCGCGACAATGAGATATTTCATGTCATCACTCCAGTTGAATGTCGTGTGACAACAGATGAGCATCCAGCGTGTTCCCGCCAGTGCGGGCGTCGAAACGACGCAGATGTGAGGTCCGATCAACACGCGTTAACGTCTGTGAATGTTCGAATGCCGCGCGTTCTATCTTCGCATGACGATGCGTCGGCTGCGGACTTGTGCCCCGAACGCAGCGCAGCGTCTCCTAGATGATGCGATGCTGAGCCGGGGCCCATGTTCCTGGTGTGTCGGCTGCGTGGGTCCCGGCTCTGCGCAGCAGCGCAAGGAACGCTGCAGCGCGTCCGCGACACGGGAGTGAGCACGCAAATTTTCGCGCACACTCTCACGGATGCGGATCGGGAAAGCCGTGGCGCTCGGAGAGCGCGGCGAGGATTGCGTCCTTGTCGGCGATGAAGGCGCGGCCCTGGTGGCTGCCGGTCTGGTGCGGCGACGTCGCCCCAGTCGCGAGCACGAGCAGGGGCAGCGATTGGTTCTCCTCGCCGACCAGCGCAATCACGGCTTGCCGAGGCCGTGGCCAGGGGATTCGTTCGACATCGAGCTTTTCGGCGAGCTGTGGAAACGAGGCCAGCACGCCCTCGATCAGCGCGCAGTGCCAGCAATAGAAGCTTTGGCCGGGAAAAGCCGGATCCTCGAAACCGGGCTGCAGCAGAAACAGGCGGTCGCGCGTCATGGGTCGTTCCGAAGCTTGGCCGCGATGTCACCGGGGAATCACTGACGTCGTGAAAGGACGCCATGGCGAGGCCAATCAGTCAATCGGCTCAACTCAAGTGATCTACAGGCAGCCTGCCCTTGATCAAGCGCAACTTTGACCGCGCGCCGCGCGATGCAATGTCGCCGCGACATTCGAACGGGACGTCGAGGCAGGTCATGAAGCCGTATTTCATCGGCGGTGGCATTGGATCGCTCGCGGGCGCGGCGTTCCTCGTTCGCGATGCGCAGCTGTCGGGGCACGACATCGCGATCTAGGAGGCGCAGCCGCTGGTCGGCGGCAGCTTCGAATGGCACGCAGCTCGCGAACGGCGCCTACTCGCTCCGCGGCGGGCGCATGCTCACCACCGACCATTACGAATGCACCTGGGATCTGCTCTCGAGCATTCCCTCGCTCGAACATCCCGGCCTCAGCGCGAGGAGATGGTCGCGTTCAACGTGGAGAACCCTGCGCACTCCAGGGCACGGTCACTCGCCGTGATCTGAGCTACTTGAACGGGTCCTGGATCGACGGTGCCGACTGGCGAATGCGGCGCACGCTGACCGGCGTGCCGTCGGAGACGAATAGGAGCTCGTAGGTCCGGCCATCGCTGTCGGTCGCCGAGCAGGTGACGTCGTGCACCTTCCTGGCGGCGAAATTGCCGGTCTGGCGGCAGATGCCGGTGGAGGTCTGCTCGGCCGGCACCGGCAGGCCGTCGACCCTCGGGCGGTCCTTGGAGTTGAGCAGCATGCGGTCGATCGGCAGCTCGTAGGAATTGTCGTCGGCGCGCTTGCCGTTCTCGCCCGAGAACGACACGACGTGGCTGTCGTCGCTGGGATCGTCGACCGCGACCGCGAAATTGACCCGGCCCTTGTCGCCGTGGGCATAGGCCACTGTCTTGCACGGGAAGGTGCGGCCTGCGACCCTCAACGTCTTGCAGTGGCCGGACATCAGCGCCAGCAGATCGATGAAGGCGTTCTGCTGCAACTGCGGATTGTCGAGCGGAATGGGTTTGGAAGTCTCGGCAAAACAAGGACTTGCCAGAGCCACGGTCAAAGCGGCGAGGACCGGTCGGCAGAGGCGCATCGTCGGGCTCGTGTGCCAGAGGGCCGTGGCGGCGGAAAGGTTCCGCACCATAACGATCGTATCGCAAATTGGTTGCGATCTCGTTTGTTCTGCAAGTCCCGTCTGGAATACCACCGTGTCACCCCGACAGCGATTCGTCCAAATCGCCCAATCCGTCCCAAGAGGCACCTGCCATCAGAGCGGTGTTTTTTTCGTGGCGGAGCTAGCCTATCGCCGCCTGCCAGCGCTTATCGCGCAGGGACGGCCGGCGGTGCAGACGGGCGTCCAGCACGGCACGGGCGCGGGGCAGCTCACCGCTGCGCATGAGCGCGACGATAAAGGTATCCTCGATCAGCTCGCGTTGGGCATGGCTGCCGCCGATGCGCACGACCTCGCCGAGGAGCGGCGCGAGCATCTGCACGCAAGTCCCGTAATCCTCATCGACGAAAGCCGCGAGCGCCCGGAAGATCGCCGGCACCACGGGGCCGGCCGGCAGCTTACCGTTAGCGAGCCGCTGCTCGATCACCGCAAGGCGCGCGGCCAGCGCCTCGCGGTTCTGCGTGGCGGCCGCGAACAGCGCCATGTGGACGTCGGCAAAGGACAGGCTCGACTTCGGAAACAGCTTTTGCGCCGCGGCGTCGGCCTCGCGCCACAGCGCCTGCGGCACGGTATGACCGTAAGCCGACAGGCGCCAGAGCAGGGAGGCGCTGTCGGTGATGACGTTGAGTGGCGGCGCCCGCGTCGCGGCGGGCTGAAGCACGTCGGCATAGATCGCAAGCGCCCGTGCGGCGTCGCCATGTTCGAGCGCGCCGAGCGCCTGATGCCAGCGGATATGGCCGTGCAGGATTCCGGCGCGGTCGTAAGTCGGAATCCAGTCGTCGACGAGACGATCGGCCGCGTCGATCGATCCATCCTCGAACATCGCGTGCAGGACCGCATGTGCAGCGTGGGCGTTGGCCCGGCGCAGATTGAAGCCGCGCTCGGTGACGGCGCGGCCGCGCGCGACGTCGCCATTCTCCGTCATCGCCCAACCGGACATGGTGAGGAACCACCAGTCCTCGCCGTAATGCTGCGCGACGCGCTCGCAGAGCTCGTGCCGGGCCCGATCGTGGTCGGCCATGCCGGAGAAGGCGAACAGGCCGAACGCGCCGAGCGGCAGCGACAGCACCACGGCGTCGCGGGGCCATGCGTCGACGTGCTTCAGCGTCGATGCGATCGCCTCCGGCAGCCGGCCCTCGATCGCGAGCGCCAGCGTCTCGACATGCGAGCGCTCGCGCTCGGTGCCGCGCTTGGCGACGAGCTCGCGCGCGAGCGCCGCCTTCTGCCGCGCGAGATCGCCCTGCTGGTAGAAAGCATGCACGCGGCCGCGGGCGATATGGGCCAGCGCGAAGTCCGGGTCCGCCGTGATCGCGCACTCCAGCGTCTCCGCCGTGCCGGTCCACCCCGAAAGCATGAGATCGACGCCCTCGCGATAGGCGCTTGCTGCCTCATGCGAGGTGGTGGAGAGCGGAAAGCCGTAGCGGTCTTCAAGCGCCATCGTGGTCTCCCGTTCTCACGCCGTCCGCGCGCGGCGGCCCTCGATCGGATAGGCCGGGTCGTTATAGCCGGGCGTCGACGGATGGCCTGGCGTCACCAGCCGGTCGATCAGCGCCTCATCCTCCGCGGTGAAACGATAATCGAGTGCGCTGATGTAGCCGTCCCATTGCTCCTCGGTGCGGGGACCTGCGATCACCGACGAGACGAAGGCGGAGTTGAGCACCCAGGCGACTGCGAACTGGCCGGCGGTGATGCCCTTCGTCTCCGCGTGCGTCTTGATCTCCTGCGCGAGGTGAAGCGATTCCGGCCGCCATTCCGTTTGCATCATGCGGGTGTCGTTGCGGCCCGCGCGCGTCTCCTTGTCGGGAGCTGCATCGGGCCTGTACTTGCCGGTGAGCACGCCGCGCGCCAAGGGACTATAGGGCACGATACCGAGGCCGTAATAGGAACAGGCCGGGAAGTGCTCGACCTCGGGCATGCGGTTCATGGCGTTATAGTAAGGCTGGCTCACCGCAGGCCGGTCGATGCCGAGCCGATCGCAGATGTTGCAGATCTCGGCAACGCGCCAGGCACGGTAGTTCGAGACGCCGAAATAGCGCACCTTGCCGGCGCGGATCAGGTCGCCCATCGCGCGGACCGTCTCCTCCAGCGGCGTCGCATGATCTTCCTTGTGCAGATAGTAGATGTCGATGTGATCGGTGCCGAGCCGCTTCAAGCTCTCGTCAGCCGCCTGCAGCACCCAGCGCCGCGACAGCCCGCCGCGATTGGGATCATCGCCCAATTCGTTGTTCATGGGATTGGCGAGCTTCGTCGCGAGTACCCAGGCGTCGCGTTTGCTCGCGATGGCATGGCCGACGACTTCCTCGGATGCACCTTTCGAATAAGCGTCGGCGGTGTCGATGAAATTGATCCCGGCGGCGTGCGCCTTGTCGATGATGCGTTTTGACGTGGCTTCATCGGTCGGTCCGCCGAACATCATGGTGCCGAGACAAATCGGCGAAACTTTCAGGCCGCTGCGGCCGAGCTGGCGGTATTGCATGGGCGGGGTCCTTGATATTGGTGGAGGGCAGCATAGCCAGCTACAGCCGCCATTGCGAGCGCAGCGAGGCAATCCAGAAATGTGTCCGCGGAGGGATTCTGGATTGCCTCCGCCGCGCTCGCAATTGTGCATGTTCAATAATTCGCTGATTGGATCGCTGCAGCGGAGGAACGATCCGATGCGAGACAACAGCTATGACCGAACGGTTGAACGCAACTATCTGCAGAAGTGGCGTTTTCTGATTTCGGAATATGAGGCGGTGAAGGCTGGCCGATCGCCGCTGTTCAAGCGGGTCGGCGACTTCTACCGGCACCACGGGACCTGCTCGCAGACGTTCCGCAAGTATTACAATCGCTATCTGCAGAGCGGCGAGGACG
>Ga0209389_1000445_pt1 | contig 24525 bp, 23 predicted proteins | sample CowpearedBW_FD_187526 | JGI IMG/M metagenome (GOLD analysis project Ga0209389, IMG submission 187526) | Root nodule microbial communities of legume samples collected from California, USA - Cow pea red BW (SPAdes) (version 2) | ecosystem: Host-associated > Plants > Roots > Nodule | place: USA...
TCTTCACCCGCAACGTCACCGAGGCCATCAACCTCGTGGCGTCGTCCTGGGGCGAGCCGAACATCAAGCAGGGCGACGAGATCGTCCTCTCGATCATGGAGCACCATTCCAACATCGTGCCCTGGCACTTCCTCAGAGAACGTCATGGCGCGGTGATCAAATGGGCGCCCGTCGATGACGACGGCAATTTCCTGATCGACGAGTTCGAGAAGCTGCTGACGCCCAAGACCAAGCTTGTCGCCATCACCCAGATGTCGAACGCGCTCGGAACGTTCGTTCCGATCAAGGAGGTGGTGCGGCTGGCCCATGGTCGCGGCATTCCGGTGCTGGTCGACGGTGCGCAAGGCGCGGTGCATCTGCCCATCGACGTGCAGGACCTCGACTGCGATTTCTACGCGTTCACCGGCCACAAGATCTATGGCCCGACCGGCATCGGCGCGCTCTATGCCAAGCATGAGCACCTTGTCGCGATGCGGCCCTTCAACGGCGGCGGCGAGATGATCCGCGAGGTTGCGAAGGACTGGGTCACCTATGGCGATCCGCCGCACAAGTTCGAAGCCGGCACCCCGCCTATCGTGGAAGCGATCGGCCTTGGCGCTGCCATCGACTACGTCAACTCGATCGGCAAGGAGCGCATCGCCGCCCATGAGCACGATCTCACCACCTATGCCCAGGAGCGCTTGCGCGAGATCAACTCGCTGCGGCTGATCGGCACGGCGCGCGGCAAGGGCCCGGTGATCTCCTTCGAGCTCAAGGGCGCACACGCCCATGACGTCGCCACCGTGATTGACCGCCAGGGCATTGCGGTACGCGCCGGCACCCATTGCGTGATGCCGCTTTTAGAGCGGTTCAACGTGACGGCCACCTGCCGGGCCTCGTTCGGCATGTATAATACGCGGGAAGAAGTCGATCATCTGGCACAGGCGCTGCTGAAGGCGCGGGATTTGTTCGCATGACTGACACGGCCGAAGTCAAAGCCAATCCGATGGAGACCCAGTCGGCACTGCCGCCTGAGGAGACCGAGCGTCTCACGACCGAGATCATCGCCGGGCTCAAGACCGTGTTCGACCCGGAGATCCCCGCCGACATCTACGAGCTCGGCCTGATCTATAAGGTCGAGATCAAGGACGATCGTTCGGTCGACGTGCTGATGACGCTGACGACGCCGAACTGCCCGGCCGCCGGCGAGCTGCCGACCATGGTCGAGAACGCGGTCGCCAGCGTTCCCGGCGTCGGCGTGGTCAACGTCAAGGTCGTCTGGGAGCCGCCGTGGTCGCCGGAACGCATGAGCGACGAGGCGCGCCTCGTGCTCAACATGTGGTAACGGTGTCAGCCCGCATTGAATTCGCTCCTCAACGGACCACATAGATAACATGACCCAGGCGACACCAGCATCCTCCACTCCGAAGCCGCGGCGGCCGCGCCCGCAGGTGATGCGGCTGACGGACGCTGCTGCCCGGCGCATCACCGAGCTGACCCAACGGGCGGATTCGGAGATCGTGGGCCTGCGCGTGGGGGTAAAGAATGGCGGCTGCGCCGGCCAGTCCTACACGGTCGAATACGCCCACGAGATCCGCCCGACCGACGAGGTCGTCGAGGACAAGGGCGTCAAGATCCTGGTCGATCCCAAGGCCGTGCTGTTCCTGCTCGGCACCGAAATGGACTACAAGGCCGACAAGATGCAGGCCCAGTTCGTCTTCAACAATCCCAACCAGGTCTCCGCCTGCGGCTGCGGCGAGTCGGTCGAGCTGCGGCCGGCCAAGATCGACGGGTAGCGCCTTCTCAGTACTCTCGTGTCCCGGACGCGCTGCAGCGCTATGGCGCGTCGAAGACGCGCGTAAACGCGCTTATGGCGCTGCTGCGCAGAGCCGGGACCCACGCTATAGTCGTCGGTGCAGAAGACTGGGCCCCGGCTCAGCAGCGCCATAGCGAGTCGAAGGCGCGCGTAAGCGCGCTTATGTCACGCTGCGCCGCGTCCGGGGCACGAGAGAGCGTGCCCATGGACCGCGAATTCCTGATCGATCTGTTCGCCGATTTCGGCCCCGTCACCATTCGCAAGATGTTCTCCGGCTACGGCATCTCCGCTGACGGCGTCAATTTCGCGCTGTCGCTGCGTGCCGGCCTGTTCTTCCGTGCGGACGAGACGACCATTCCGCATTTCGAGGCTGAGGGCTCAAAGCCATTCCAGTACGCGACCCGCGCCAAGACCGTGCTGGTCAACTCCTACTGGGAGCTGCCCGCGCGCCTCTTCGATGATTCTGCAGAGCTTGCCCAGTGGGCGAGGGCGGCACTCGCCGCAGCTCAGCGCGCCAAGGTGAAGAAGCGGCCGAAGGCGAACAAGGCGGCGAGCAAACCCGCGAAGAAGGCTGTCAAGCCTGCGAAAGCGTCGAGAACGGTGACTTCGCTTCGAAAGCGTGCCAAGCGAAAGGCCTGACGATCAATCCACGGCCTTGGTCAGGCCGACCCTCATGTCCTTGGCCGTGAAGACGCAGCTGCCGTCGGCAAGCACGCGGCCGTCGGCAATTCCGAGCACCAGCTTGCCGCGCCGGACCATGCGCATTGCGACCTCGTAACGCACGCGTTTTGTGTCGGGTGTAATGGTCCCCGTGCACTCGACTTCCCCGACGCCGATGGCGCGGCCCTTGCCCGGAGAGCCCGACCAGCCGAGCCAGTAGCCGATCATCTGCCACATGGCGTCGAGCCCCAGGGAGGCCGGCATCATCGGGTCGCCGTGATAATGGCAATCGAAGAACCAGTGGCTCGGTGTGATGTCCAACTCGCCGACGACATGGCCCTTGCCGAACTCGCCGCCGTCCAGGCTGATCTCCGTGATGCGGTCCATCATCAGCATCGGCGGTGCCGGCAGCTGCGCATTGCCCGGGCCGAAATAGCCGCCCTCGCTCGATCTCAGCAGCTCGTCCCTGGTGTAGGACGGTTGCGGCGTATGGAAATCGTGAGGATTGGGCAAGGTGATGGGTCCTCGATGCCCGCGTCAGGCGCCGCGGCGGCGAGGAAGATGTCGGTCCGCAAGCGGGAATGTCAAGCGCGGACGGCGGCCGTCTCACGCTACCCGGCTGCGAGTCTCGACCGCGTATTCGGGATCGGCTTCGCAGATCACGCGGTTGCGGCCGTTGCGCTTGGCGGCGTAGAGGCAGGCATCGGCACGCTCGATCAGCGCGTCCGTGTCGTCGCCCTCCTTGAGCATGGAGACGCCGACGGAGATGGTGACGCGGCCGAGAATCTCGCCGGTCGATTTCTTCTTCAGTTCCTTCGCCATCACGGCGCGGCGGATGTGGTCGGCCACGGTGAGCGCCTGGCGCAGCGCGGTGTTGGGCAGCACGACCGCGAATTCCTCGCCGCCGTAACGCGCCGTAATGTCCTGGCCCTTGATGGTCTGCTTCAGCGAGAGGCCGACGAGCCGCAGCACCTGGTCGCCGGTGAGATGGCCGTAGGAATCGTTGAACGACTTGAAGTGATCGATGTCGAACAGCAGCAGCGACAGCGGCTCGCCCGAGGCGAGCGCGCTCTGCACGGCCATGCCGATCATGCGGTCGAAATATTTGCGGTTGCCGAGGCCGGTGAGCGGATCGGTCAGGCTCTCGGCGCGGATCGCTTCCAGGCTCTGCTGGAGATTGCTGATCTCGTTCTTCGACAGCGTCAGCCGGTCTTCCAGCGCCTTGTTGGTCTGACGCATCTCGCTGGTCGAGCGCAGCAGCGCTTCGACGATACCCTTGATCTGGTCGCGACTCTTGGCCGACGACAGCTTGTCGGTCGCGCCCGACAGGCTGGCATCGTAGGCGCCGGTCATGCCGAGCGCCTCGCCCAAGACCTTCATCACGTCGTCGATCTCGCCGATGACGCGCGCGCCGACCTTGTCGATGCGGTCGGTGGTCTTGATGTGGGAGAGATAGGTCTCGTAGATCTGCTCGAGATCGGCTTCGGTCAGCTTGCCGCTGCGCGCCAGCGTCTCGTTGATGATCTTGTTGAGCGGCGCGTTGTAGCCGGTGGCGTAGACGTACCAGATCTCATAGTTGCGGGGAATTGCCGTCTGCCGAAGCGATCGGATCTGACCGAGCGCCACCTCGGCGAACGCCATCGTGCGTTCGTGTTCGTCGAGCACCTTGATCACAGAACATACCCCACAACGGTCGGCGCGCCATCGACCGCAGCAATGCTTAAATTAATTATCTTCGTAGGCTAACGGACGATCGTGAACGCCCCGTAAATATACGTCCACGAAACCTCTAAAAACGTGTATTTCAATTTTCTGCAACCGAAAGCGGGAAGCGCACTTCAGGCGCCGGCAGGGGAGCGAACCGGCCGCAGCAGAAACGCCGGCAGATGCGAGTGATCGCCCGGCTCGGTGTCGATCTCGCGCTGGCGGCGCGGCTCGGGACGGCCGATCGAGGGCACATGGGAGGTGTTGGCCTGCTGGCGCGCATCGTGCCGCGGCTCCGCCCGGCGCTTGTCGTCGGACCGATGCCTTGCCGCGGCGGGCTGTCTTGCCTCGCGCGGCTCGTGGCTGCGCTCGCGGTCGTGGCCGCGTTGCGGCTTGCCGCGTCCGCCGCGTGAACGTTCGCGACCGCGCTGCTCGCGCGGACGCTCGCCGGCATCGGCGGCCTCGGCTGGGACTTCGTAATCGCCTTCGGCGCGCGGAATGCTCTGGCCGATCAGCTTTTCGATCGCCGCCATCGACTTCTGGTCGAGCGGTGTCACGATCGAGATCGCGGTGCCGGTTCGCCCGGCGCGGCCGGTGCGGCCGATGCGGTGGACGTAGTCGTCGGCGTGATGGGGAACGTCGAAATTGAAGACGTGGCTGACCTCGGGAATGTCGAGGCCGCGGGCGGCGACGTCGGAGGCGACGAGCAGCGGCAGCTCACCCTTGCGGAACTGGTCGAGCGCGGCCATGCGGGCCGGCTGGTCCATGTCGCCATGCAGCGCCCCGACGCTGAAGCCGTGCTTCTGAAGCGATTTGTGGACGATCGCCACCTCGCGCTTGCGATTGCAGAAGATGATCGCGTTCTTGAGGTCCTTGGCCTCGCGTAGCAGGCGGCGAAGCAGCTCGCGCTTCTCGTGCGCCTCGCGTCCGGCGGGCACCTGGGCCTGCGTGACTGTCACGGCGGTGGTGGCGGGCCGGGAAACCTCGACCTTCTGCGGATTGTGCAGGAAGGCTTCGGTGATGCGCCGGATTTCCGGCGGCATGGTCGCAGTGAAGAACAGGGTCTGCCGCGTGAACGGGACGAGCTTGCAGATGCGTTCGATGTCGGGAATGAAGCCCATGTCCAGCATGCGGTCGGCCTCGTCGATGACGAGCAGCTCGACGCCGGTGAGCAGAAGGCCGCCGCGTTCGGTATGGTCGAGCAGGCGGCCGGGGGTTGCGATCAGCACGTCGACGCCGCGCATCAGCTTGGCATCCTGGTCACCGAAGGAGACGCCGCCGATCAGGAGGGCGACGTTGAGTTTCTGGCCGGCGCCGTAGCGGTCGAAGTTTTCCTTCACCTGGGCCGCGAGCTCGCGGGTCGGCTCGAGGATCAGCGTGCGCGGCATGCGCGCCCGGGCTCTGCCCTTTTCGAGGATGGTGAGCATCGGCAGCACGAAGGCCGCGGTCTTGCCGGTGCCGGTCTGGGCGATGCCGAGCACGTCCTTGCGTGCGAGGACGTGGGGGATCGCCTGTTCCTGAATGGGGGTGGGGTTGGTGTAACCGGTGGCCGCCACTGCGGCGAGGACTTTTTCGGACAGTCCGAGATGAGAAAAGGACATTGAGCCTCTGGTCGAAACCGCCGTTCGGAATCGAGGGTAATAAGGCTGTCGCGTTCCACCCCGAAACGGCGCGCTCTCAAAGAAGCTGGGGGTGCTGACTCACGCGGACAAAGCGCAAGGCCCAGGAATCGCTCTTCGATCTGAGCCGCGTCGCCCCGGAACATAGGGAGGAATTGGCCAAAGTCAATGGAGCGGACGCGGGAAGGCCCTAAAAAACCTGAGGTTTTTGCCCAAATTGCGGGCGCGGCTCGGGTTTTCCGCTCCTCCAGCGGTCCGGCCGGAACCGGCAAGACGAGGGTTAATGCCCATCCGAAGCCTTGGCCCGGAAGTCGCCGGGAGCCATGCCATAGGCGGCGTTGAACACCCGGTAATAGGTCGCCAGGCTCTCGAAGCCGCAGGCGCTCGCGATGTCGGCGATCAGCCGTTCCGGTGTCTCGCGCAGCAGGCGGCGGCTCTGTTTCAGGCGCTCGTCGGTCACGGTCTGCGAGAAGCTCTTCTCCGCCGTCTCGAACAGCATGTGGAGGTGACGCACGGAAATGCCGAGCAGGTCGGCCACCAGGGTCGGCGCGAGATGAGGGTCTTGCAGATGGCGTGCGATCAGCCGCCGGGCCTGTGAGAGGCGGGCGGTCCGCAGCGCGGCCTGTCCGCGCCGGCTGCCGGGCCGCACGATGCCGCGTTCGATTAGCGCCAGATGGGCCAAAGCTTGAACCAAGGAGGTCTGGACCACGGAGGCCGCATCGGCGGCGGCATCATCCGCGCCGGCTTCGCCGAGATCGGCAAGGCAGGTAGCGAGCAGGGGCGCCAGGGCTGCATCGTTGAAGGTGCGGGGCGACAGCTCGCGCATGCGCTTGTCCTGCGCCGGGATGCTGTTCATCGGGATCTTCAGGATCCGGAGATGGAAGCCGCCCGCGCCCAGCGGCGCGGTGCGGTAGGGCAGGTCGGTATGGCTGGTGGCGAAGCTGCCGCTCGCGATCGAAAAGTCGCTTGTGCGCATGCCGCCGAACCAGCCGCCACTGCCGAGCTGCTGGTAGACGCAAATCGCGTCACCCGGGGCGTTGGCGATGTCGGACGCACTGCGCTCGACCGCGTAGGGCGAAGCCTTTAGCTCGACGAGGCCGGCGCCGCCAAGCTGGCGCAGCGAGAATTCGCCGAAGAAGTCCGCGCGCCGTTCGCGTTCGAGTTCGGCGGTGACGCCGAACAGGCCCTTGGCGCGCACCTCGCGCCAATAGTCGAAGCGGTCCTGCGGCTCCACCTCGTTCGTACACCAATACACGGAAGACTCCCCTTCGGATGGTCTGACCAGAGGAGCAGATTCACCCCAATTATTCCATAGGCGGGCTGGCGGATGGACAGCGACGCCCGAGACGGAGTCGGTAAGGCAGGCCAAGCCGCCTGTGCATTTCACTCCCGATTGGAAGCTTCCTCCGGCTGGGGCGCTGGGCTCTGAGCGGCCTCCAATCTTACCGGAGCTCCTTTCGCGGGCGGAGCTTTCGGCAGGACCTTTGCACTCTGCATCTGCTTCTTGGGTTCGCTTCTTTGCTGCTCTCGAGCGGCCGATGAAGCCTGGACGGGCGCGGTCGCGATGTTGAGGCTCAACAATTTCCACTGGCGAGAAGAGGCTTCAAACACGAGATCGAACTTCACCTGCTGCGGACTCGTTGGAACGTAGCCGGAGATGCGAAGGTGCCCGTCGGCGTCTATGTCGGGAGTGCCAGAAAGCTGAGGTGACAACAGCATCACACTAAATAAGCTGAGATTGCTCCTTCTCATGTCTGCGAAAACGAGCGCAAGATCGGCGGATGTGTTTCTAATCTGGAACTCTCGTGAGGCGAGATCCCGCAGGACCGTGTAGTTTCCGGACTGGTTGGCATCGTTGAGCGTCAGCAATGTTGAACGCACCAACAGCAGAGCTTGGTCGACCGGCACATGGACCTTGGTTCGTGCCGGCGCCGCGGGGGCTCTTTCGGTTGGGGTGGCGCCAGGAGCTGCACCGCCCGACGAGTTCTGGGAAGGAATGCTGGTCTGCGACGAAGCGCTGGTTGGGCGGAGGACCATGACACACAGCGCCAGGATGAAGGCGGCATAAAGCGGGGGGCGCAGCATGACACCTACCATCCGACGCGCAGGCCTGCGCGCGCGCCAACGAGGTTCTGATTGGTCGAGTAGCCCACGCCGCCTGTGAACTGCAGATTATCATTGAGACGGACCGCGCCGTTGAGTGCCAGACCGTTTTGTCCCTGGAAGTTGCCATAGTTCATCGTGAACGCCACGCGCTCGCTTGGGAGCACCGTTGGCACGCCTGCCATGGCCATTGCCATGGCGACGCCGGCCGTCGCTTTAGTGGTCCGATTTGAAATTTCGTCGATCCTGCTATTTACCCCCGCAAGCGCCTGGTCGAACTGTCCTCCCAGTGCCGAGAGGCTGGCATCAACATAGCTCTTGTTTGCAGCATCCGTTCCTGCCAGCGGGGCGGCAACGTTCTGAATTCTGTTGGCGCCCATGTTGACCGAGGCGCCGGGTGACACCTGCAGCGCTGTCGTGATGTTGGCCGTGCCGATGTTCGCCGTCGTGACGTTCGCCGTGGTCATATTCGCCGTAGTGACATTGGCAGTGGTCACGTTAGCAGTCGTGATCGTAGCCGTCGTCACGTTGGCGTTGGTTGCGTTGATCAGAGGCGTGTTGACCGAGGTATTTGCCGTCAATGTGTCGGTTGTCAGATTGCCTGTGTTGGTAATGCCATTGAACGTCGCGAGACCCGCCACGTTGAGGGTGCCTCCGATCGTGGCATTGCCTGTCGTGCTCAACGTGTCGGTAGAAATGTTTCCGGTGTTGTTGATGCCCGAAAAGTTCTGGGAGCCCGCAAAGGTCACCCCTCCGTTGAAGACAGCATTTCCATTGAATGTAGCCGTCGTGCCGGTGGCAAAGGTCGAATTGCCGTTGACGTTGGTCGTGCCCGTTGTCGTGGTGCCGTCCACGGTCATGTCCTGCGCAGCATGAATACTGTCACCGAAAAGCAGGGGGCCGGCGAAGAACGGGTCGAAGGGATTGGAGCAGTCGTCGTCCTGCACGATCAGAACTTGCTGTTCGCTGCCGTTTACGAAAGAACAGACGGCATGGATCGCATGGGCCGGTTTCGGCGCCAACATGCAGGCGGCGACGGCGAGCAGCGGACCCCAATTCTTCAATGAACGGCTGGTGAGGCTTTGTTGGGATATCATTTCGAATCTCCAGAAGCCGAGGATGTAACCTCTGAAACGGCTTGTCGTGCGTAATCTTGCACAACGATCGCCGATCTTCTGTCGTCGGCAGGCAACAGCGTTGTCGGATGGGTTTACATAAGACGAGTGAGGCTTTGCGATTTGCGCGACAGCGCGTCAGCATGACGCAGGCCTGTTGATTGATCCGCGCTCATTCTTGATGTTAGGCGAGTGGGATCTTTGCTTTTTACGAAGTGAGGAGCCAGTCCGAATCTTGCAATCTTTGCGTGAATCGCTAGCTTCCAAAGCTCATTGGAATGCACCGTCCCATGGCTTGTGCCAGCGAATTTGCACCCCGACGCTTCAGCACCGATGACTTGCCCGAGCGAGAAAGGCTCGCCCGATGGCGTGAGGAGTTCGGAAGGACGCTGGTACGTGTAGATATCGAACCCTTGTCGAACGACGTTCCGTTCAGGGCGGAGGCCGCGCTTCAAAACCTCCCGGGTGTGCGCCTCGCGTCCTGCGATGGCTCTGCGGCGCGCCTCGATCGCACGCGCGCGTTGGCTGCCGACGGTGGGGACTGGATTGGGTTATTCATCAATCTTGGGCAAGCTGCATCCGTATCCCAGCGCGGTGCCGAATTGGACCTTGGACCGGGTAATGCGGCGTTCGTCCGCCTGGGCGAAGCTGCCCTGCTGTGCGGCACAAGACATCTCCATTTGTTGTTTCCGCGCGCCGCTCTGGCCCTCCGGACACACGATTTGGACGGCGCGGTCATGCGGCCAATTGCGCACAACGATCCGGCGCTGCGGCTGCTTCTCGGGTACCTTGATCTCGTTCAGAATGCGCCTGGTCTTGAGCAGACCGCGCTGCAGCAAACGGTTGTCAATCACATTCACGATTTCGCTGCGCTGATGATCGGCGCCAACCGCGATACGCGACAGCAGGCAAGGGGCGCGGTCGCGGCGGCACGTTTGGCCGCTGCGATCGATTTCATCGGAAAATCCTTTACGGATCCCGGATTGTCGCTGGCAGGTGTTGCCGATCGTCAACACATCTCGGCGCGCTATCTGCAGGAACTGTTGGAGAAGTCGGGGGCATCATTTACCGCACGCGTGAACGAATTGAGGTTGAAGCGGGCGTTTGCGCTCGTCACAAAATTCCCGGACCGGCCTGTGTCCGAGATTGCGGCTCAGGTTGGATTCTCCAATGTCTCGCATTTCAATCGATTGTTCCGGAATCGGTTCGGCGATAGCCCAAGTGGGGTACGCGACCATACCTGACGGTTCTGGCCGATGATGGGTCCCGTCGCCCGTGATGATAGGCGCTTGAACCGATCTGCCCAGTTTGCGCACTATGTATTGAGCATTTTGGCCAGGGATGCAGGGGCGGGAACTTCACATGACATGTATGTTGTCCAAGGCGGCTTTGGCTCTCGGCCTGGCTGCGTTGCTGGTGGGCGCAGCTCCCGCCCAAGCCGAGAAGCGCGTCGCGCTGGTCGTCGGTAACAACGACTACAAGAACGTGCCGAAGCTGCTCAAGGCGGTCAACGACGCCCGCACCATGGGTGATACGCTGAAGCAGCTCGGCTTTTCGGTGATGGTCGCCGAGAACCAGAACCGGCAGCAATTCTCCGAGACGTTGCTCGCGTTCGACAAGGCGGTCGAGCCCGGCGACACCGCGTTCTTCTTCTATGCCGGTCATGGCTTCGAGATCGCCGGCCAGAACTATCTGCTGCCGACCGACGTGCCCGCGGCGACGGAAGGACAGGAGGAGCTGGTGCGCGATGCTTCCATCCTGGCCGACCGCATCGTCGAGCGCCTGCAGAACAAGAAGGCGCGGACCTCGATCCTGGTGTTCGATGCCTGCCGCAACAACCCGTTCGAACGCAAGGGCACCCGCGCGGTCGCCGGCGGCGGCGGGCTAGCGCCGATGACGCAGCTGCCGGAAGGCGTGTTCTCGGTGTTTTCGGCAGGACCTCGCCAGACCGCGCTCGATCGTCTGTCCAATGACGACACCAATCCCAATTCGGTGTTCACGCGCACTTTCGCCAAGGAGCTCCTCCAGCCCGGCGAGAACCTCGTGCAGGTGGCGCAGCGCACGCGCCGTCTGGTCAGCGAGATGGCCGACACCGTCAAGCACAGGCAGGTGCCGGTCTATTTCGACCAGATGGTCGACGACGTCTTCCTCAGCGGCATGGCGAAGGATACCACGGCGCGGCCGGCCGAGCCGCCGCAGAAGCTCGCGGCGCTGCCGCCGGTGTCGGTGCCGCAGATCCCGAAGGAAGAGACGATCAACGCGCCGATCGCGAGCTTCTCGCGGCACGATGGCGGCTGGAGCATTACGTTCTCCTTCGCCGATCCGACGCTCGGCATTTCCTGGCGCATGGCCGGCAAAGGCGATTTCCGCGAAACCGGCTTCATCGACACGCTCGATCCGCGCACGCGCAAGCGGGTGCCGAACCCGTCGATCGAGCTGCCGCCGGATGCGCAGGCCGGCACCATCGAGGTCCGCTATGTCGATCAGTCCGGCGAGACGCAGGGACCGTTCCCGATCAAGTTCGATCCCGAGGCCGCACTGATCCGCGACCAGCGCAAGATCCTCGACATGACGTCGACCAGCTGGCTGTCGTTCCGCGTGTTCAACGGCCTATTGGTCTACTACACGCACCTCGTGTCGCACCGCTGCGCCATCCGCGAGGTGCGCATCGGCATCGACACCGCCGTGCCCAACCAGGTGCTGAAGATGCCGCCTTGCGACATGCGCGACCCCAGCGCAATTACCGCCGGCATGCCGCTCTACATGAAGCTCGCACCAAGCACGCAGTCCGTCTCGGTGGAGCTGACCTATCGCGACGGCAGCGTCTCGGAGATCAAGACGTTTCGGAGCGCGAACCGGAGTAATAATTGATACGCTGTTCGGCCGGAGGATTGTGATGGGATCACCTTACGACGTGGACGAACTTACATCGGACAAGCCAAGGTGAAGGTGCTAGAGCAGGGGATGATAAAATTCATCATCGTCACGTTCCTTACGACGCTTCCGGTTCTGGCCCAGACCACTCCAGTCCCCGCACCGCCACCACTGACCGACCGCGAGCGAGTCCAAGCAGACCGTTCGAAAGCCGCCGAAGATGAGAGGCTAGCTCCGATCACTCGACCATGGGATCGCGACGCCGATGGCAAGCGCCCATGGGAACGGAAGTCGTCAAAGCCCTGAGACGAGCGAACATCGCTTCCCAGCGGAAGGAACAACTCCTTTGGTCCCTGGATTGTCTGTCAAACCAGGGAGACGATCCATGATCCGCAGATCCATTCTCGTGACCATCGCTTGTGCCGCACTTTCGACGGCGGCCTTTGCCCAAGGCGGCGGTGGTGCTGGGGGCGGCGGTGGTGCAGGTGCAGGTGGAGCGGCCGGCGCCGGCACGGGGACCGGTGGCGCCAGCGCGGGGGCTGCGGCCAACTCAGGTGTCGGAGTGGGCTCGTCGTCCAGCAGCGCCAACTTCGGGCCGTCGGCTCCCTCCGGGATGGGAACGCATGACACCACCACGGGAGCCAACCTCAACACCAACATCGGCCGACCCAATCCGAATGTTCAGCCCCCGACCGCGAACGCCAAGACGCCGGCAGCAGCGCAAGCCGAGCGAAACATGGGCGTCGGTTACGCCCCCAACGGGTTGCCGATCGGCAGTCCGGGCACCGGAACCAGCAACGAGGACCAGAAATAGTCTGGCCCCGTTTCACACAAGGCCCGCGTTCTGCGGGCCTTTTGTCGGGCGCTTGTTTGCTGCTGGAAACCGCGGTGCGCTTTTTCCTGCAAATTGAGACTGCCTTCGGCCTGAATCGCGCTAGTATCGTCCGGCATAGCTTGATCGATGCTCACGGCGCGGATCGCGGTGGCAATGATATCCGACCAACAACAAAGCCGGACCATGAAGGTCCGCTGCTGCATCGTCGGCGGCGGCCCGGCCGGCATGATGCTCGGCTATCTCCTGGGACGGGCCGGCATCGATGTCGTGGTGCTGGAGAAGCATGCGGATTTCTTCCGCGACTTCCGCGGCGACACCGTGCATCCCTCGACGCTTCAGGTGATGGACGAACTCGGGCTGATCGACGGCTTCCTGAAGCTGCCGCATCAGCGTCTGCAGAAGATGGACGGCCTGTTCGGCGGCACGCCGGTGCGCATCGCCGATCTTGGCCGGCTCCATACCAAATATCCCTTCATTGCCTTCATGCCGCAATGGGATTTCCTGAATTTCCTGCGCGAGGCCGGCCGGCGCTTTGCGCAGCTCAAGGTGATGATGAGCACGGAGGCGGTGGATCTGATCCGTCGCGGCGAGACGGTCGCCGGCGTGCGGGCGAGGACGCTTGACGGCTTCATCGACATCGAGGCCGATCTCACCGTTGCCTGCGACGGCCGCCATTCGACGGTGCGCGAGCGCGCCGGCCTTGCGGTCGAGGAGATCGGCGCGCCGATGGACGTGCTTTGGTTCCGCGCCGGCCGCAAGCCCGAGGAGACTGAAAACCTCTTCGCGCGGATCGAGCCTGGCAAGATGATGGTCACCTTCGACCGCGGCGATTACTGGCAATGCGCCTATGTCATCGCAAAAGGACAGTATGAGGCAGTCAAGGCGAGGGGACTATCGGCGCTGCTCGACGACGTCGTGCGCATGGCGCCGATCCTCAGGTCCGGCATCGCCGAGGTGAAGAGCTTCGACGACATCAAGCTGCTCACGGTCGCGATCAACCGACTGACGCGCTGGACGCAGCCGGGCCTGCTGTGCATCGGCGATGCCGCGCATGCGATGTCGCCGGTCGGCGGCGTCGGCGTCAATCTCGCCGTGCAGGACGCGGTCGCGACCGCCAACCTGCTGGCGGACAAGCTGCAGCACGGTTGTCCCTCGGAGAACGAGCTCGATGCCGTCAGGCGTCGCCGCGAGTTTCCAGTGAAGATGACGCAAGCAATGCAGGTGATCGTGCAGAACAACATCATCCGCGGCGCCTTACAGGGCGGCGACCAGCCGCTGAAGGTGCCGCTGATCGTGCGCCTCATCACCGCGCTGCCGTGGCTTCAGGGCATTCCGGCGCGCCTGATTGCGCTCGGCGTGCGGCCCGAGCACGTGCATTCGCGGGCCGCGCCGGGATCGTAGCGCAAGGCTTCGGTAGGGATAACGCCGTGCTAAATCGCGCACTGCACGTTGCGCGCTTGCAACAGCCCCAACGGATTCACAGGCCGATGCGTGCCCAGCCGCCACATTAACCGTGTTGATTTCAATTTTAGTAAGAGCCGTCGGTGACCGTGCGGCCATCAAAGACACGGGGTGTACCATGCGTAACAAATTGATTGCCGCCTTCGCCTGTACGACAGCTCTGATTTCGACCGGCGCTGCTTCGGCGGCCGATCTCGCTGCGCGCTACACGAAGGCGCCCGCCTATGTCGAGCCGCTGTTCAACTGGACCGGTTTCTATGTCGGCGGCCACATCGGTGGCGCATGGACGAACGAGCAGTTCATCAACAACGGGACGGGCGCGGCGTTCGGCGATTTGCTTCCGGGAGAGGGATATCGTCAGCGCAATTCGGGCGTCATGGGCGGAGCGCAGATCGGCTACAACTGGCAGGCCAACAACTACGTGTTCGGTGTGGAAGGCACGATCTCCGGCCTCGACAACAAGGGTACGGTCGTGAACACCGCGTTCGCACCGGCGAACGATGTGTTCTCCTGGCGTGCCAATGTGCTGGCGACGGTCGTCGGCCGCGCCGGCTTTGCCGTGCAGAACAACCTGTTCTACATCAAGGGCGGCTATGCGGGGGTCAACAACCGGCTCTCGGTCACCGACCCGGTTGTGACGGGTACGGGCGGACAAACTCACTGGGCCAATGGCTGGACCGTCGGCGCTGGCTGGGAATACGGCATCACCCGCAACTGGATCGTCGGCCTCGAATACAATTACGCGGCCTTCGGCAGCCAGACCTATCAGCTCGGCGGCACGGCGGGCAATTACACCTTCGATGCCAAGCCGCGTGACATCCAGTGGGCCGTCGTGCGCGCGAGCTACAAGTTCGACGCGCCGACCATCGCCCGCTACTGAGCACGTCGACGCAACGCGACCAACGATCAAAAAAGAGCACTGCCAAAATTCAAAAGCCCCGGCTTCCACCGGGGCTTCCTTTTTGTGCGCAATGTTGTGGTGCAGGCCCGGACTTAGGCCATCACCGAGAAGCCGCCGTCGACCGGGATCGCGGTGCCCGTGACGAAGTTCGACGCGGGCGAGGCGAGGAACACGGCGATGCCGGCGAAGTCGTCGATGTCACCCCAGCGTCCCGCGGGCGTGCGCGCCAGCACGCGCTCGTGCAGCCCCGAGACCTGCTGCCGCGCGCCGCGGGTGAGATCGGTGTCGATCCAGCCTGGCAGGATGGCGTTGACCTGGATGTTGTCGGGCGCCCAGGCATTGGCGCAGGCGCGGGTGTACTGCACGATGCCGCCCTTGCTCGCCGCATAGGCTGTCGCGAAACTCGCGCCGAAGATCGACATCATTGAGCCGATATTGATCACCTTGCCGTTGCCGGATGCCTTCAGCGCCGGATAGGCCAGCTTCGAACACACGAACGCGCTGGTGAGGTTGGTGTCGATCACCTTGTTCCATTCGTCGAGCTCGAGTTCGTGCGGCGGCTTGCGGATGCTCATGCCGGCATTATTCACGAGGACGTCGATGCGGCCGAGCTCCTTCACCACGCGGTCGATCATGGCCGCGACGGCCGCCTTGTCGGTGACGTCAGTCGCGATGGCAATCGCCTTCACCCCGCGCTGCCTGAGATCGGCGACCGCTTCCGCGGACTTGGTCTCGTTGCGTCCGATCACGGCGATGTCGGCGCCGGCATCGGCAAGGCCGCGCGCCATGCCGAGCCCGATGCCGCCATTGCCTCCCGTGACGATCGCGACCTTGCCGCGGAGATCGAACCGGCTGGATGTCATGCTTGTATTCCCTGGTTTCTTCTATTGGTTGCTCTGCCAGATCAGCACCAGCCCGAAGCCGGCCATGGCTGCGCCATAGCCGGCCCATTGCAGCTGGTTGACCATGAAGCTCGACCGCGGCCACGGGACGGTGCCCGTGCCCTGTCCGATCCAGAGCAGGCCGACGGCGGTCGCAAACAGGCCTGCGACAAGCAGAAATCTGCGCATGCATTCCTCCCGTTGGTCTGGTTCTGTCGCGGTCTGCGGCATCAACGATCGCCGCGGCCACGAAAACTTCGACTCAGACTAGCCGTGGCTTCGGTCCGGATACAATGGCTGGGTGCAGATCGTCGGGAGCACGGATATGCGCGCAAGGTGATCCCTGCAACGAAAAAGCCCCGGCCGATGCCGGGGCTTTGACGTCTGAACGGGAGGTCAGATCAGTACTTCGCGACGACCGGACCGGTCCAGTTGAAGCGGTAGACCAGCGAGGTGCTGATGGTCTGCACCAGGGGCTTGAAGCTGATGGAGTCGGTCGTCGCGACGTTGCCAACGTCGGTGCGGACGGCAATGTCCTTACGATCGTAGTAGGCAGCACGATATTCGGTCTTCATGAACCAGCCCGGCGCCGTGATGCCGAAGATGTTCAGATTGTTCTCGACGCCACCGCCGACGAACCAGCCATTGCGGTTGAACGAGTCGGTGTGGAAGCCCGAAGCCGTCCCGGCGAGATTCGTCAAGCCAGCGCCCGACCAGTGCGATCCACTGTAACCGCCATTGACGTACGAGAGAACATTCGGAGCAACCAGATAGCCGACGCGAACACCCGCAGCCCATGCGTCCTGCATCTTGATGCGGCCGGTCAGCGCAGCAAACTCATCGTTGATGCTGCCGCGCAGGCTGCCGAACTGACCATCGGCGAACACACCAGCCACCCAGGTGCCGGCGAACTGCCAGTCGTAGCCGGCACCAACCGTTCCAAACCAGCCATCGCCGCCAACACGCTGATCGATCGTCACGGGAACTCCAACGAAGTTGGTGTGGGAGTCCGCATCCCAGACGCCGCCGCCGGCGCCGCCGAAGATGTAGAAGCCGGTCCAGCTGGCGACGGGCGCCGCGACCGGAGCCTTCGTGTAGGGACGGGCCGCAAGGTCGGCCGCCGAGGCCGAACCGGTCATCGCCGCGACCGCGGTCAGAGCGAGCAAAGTCTTCTTCATGTCAAAATCCCCAACCTTAGGTCTGTAGGCGCGAGCGCACCGAAGTTCGTATCATCTGATACCCGGACTATAGACGGTTCTCGCCGAAATGCTGTTGCCGGGCAGGCACAGTCGCCGGAAAACGCCGGTGCGTGGGTATTCGGAGCGCCATCGCGCAAATCAAAATTAATTCGATATTTCAATGTGTTGGGGAATTTGAGAATTTTGATTTCGGGTAACGTCTCGTTAGCAAATTCGGCTTTGTCCGAAATGGAGGCAATCCTGCCTCGCGCTCGGCGCCGGTGAGTCGATGGCTGAGTCGCCGTGCGGCGATTGCGGAACGCGACGAAAACATCGGCGGCTCGTCCGGCCGGATCGCCGGAAAATGCGGTCACCCCCTCAAACAAAACGGCCCCGGCTTTAGGCCGGGGCTGTCTCGGAAGGCGGCCGGCCTGGTTACGGCCTCACACGTCCAGCAGCTCTTCGCTGGCAAATTCGGCCTTGTCCGAGATGAATGCGAAGCGTGCCTCGGCCTTGGTGCCCATCAGGCGCTCCACCGAATCGGCCGTGGTATCGCGATCGTCGGCGAGCAGCACCACCTTGAGCAGCGTCCGCTTGGTCGGATCCATGGTGGTCTCCTTGAGCTGCGCCGGCATCATCTCGCCGAGGCCTTTGAAGCGGTTCACCTCGACCTTGGCGTTGGCGCTGAACGCGCTCTTGAGCAGCGCCTCCTTGTGGGCGTCGTCGCGGGCGTAGACCGACTTCGAGCCGTGGGTCAGCTTGTAGAGCGGTGGCACCGCGAGGAAGAGGTGGCCCTCGTCGATCAGCCGCGGCATCTGCCGGTAGAAGAAGGTGATCAGCAGCGAGGCGATATGGGCGCCGTCGACGTCGGCGTCGGTCATGATGATGATGCGCTGATAGCGCAGATCCTCTTCGCGATAATGCGCGAGCGTGCCGCAGCCGATCGCCTGCACGAGATCGGAAAGCTGCGCGTTCGCCGTCAGCTTGTCCTTGCCGGCGGAGGCGACGTTGAGGATCTTGCCGCGCAGCGGCAGCACGGCCTGGGTCTTGCGGTCGCGCGCCTGCTTGGCGCTGCCGCCGGCCGAGTCGCCCTCGACGATGAAGAGCTCGGAGCCTTCGGTGCCGGCGTCGGTGCAGTCGGCGAGTTTGCCGGGCAGGCGCAGCTTCTTGCCCGCGGTTTTCCGCGCGGTCTCTTTCTCCTGGCGGCGGCGCAGCCGCTCCTCGGCGCGGTCGATCACGAAGTCGAGCAGCCGGTTGGCCATGTTCGGATTGCCCGACAGCCAATGGTCGAACGGATCCTTCATCGCCTGCTCGACGATGCGCTGCGCTTCGGCGGTGGCGAGGCGGTCCTTGGTTTGGCCCTGGAATTCAGGCTCGCGCACGAACACCGAGAGCATCACGGCCGCCCCGACCATCACGTCTTCCGAAGTGACGGAGGCCGCGCGCTTGCCCTGGCCGACGCGCTCGGCGTGATCCTTCAGGCCGCGCAAAAGTGCGCTGCGCAGGCCGGACTCGTGCGTGCCGCCATCGGGCGTCGGCACGGTGTTGGTGTAGGAAGACAGGAAACCGTCGGCATCCGCCGTCCAGGCCACCGCCCATTCGCAGGCGCCATGCGCGCCGTTGCGGCCCGACTTGCCGGAGAAGATGTCGGGATGCACCAACGTGTCGGCGTGGATTGCGGCCGCCAGGTAATCCTTGAGGCCGCCGGGGAAGTGGAACGTCGCCTCGGCCGGCACGTCCTCGATGCCCTTGAGCAGCTCGGGCGCGCAATTCCAGCGGATCTCGACGCCGCCGAACAGATAAGCCTTCGAGCGCGTCATCTTGAACAGGCGCTGCGGCTTGAACGCCGCTTTGGCACCGAAGATGTCGGTATCCGGCTTGAAGCGCACGCGCGTGCCGCGGCGGTTGCTGACCTTGCCGAGGTCCTCGAGCTTGCCCTTCGGGTGACCGCGCTCGAACGTCATGCGGTAGAGTTTCTGGCTGCGCGCGACCTCGACCTCGAGACGCGAGGAGAGGGCGTTCACCACCGAGATGCCGACGCCGTGCAGACCGCCCGAGGTTTCATAAACCTTGCTGTCGAACTTGCCGCCCGAATGCAGGGTGCACATGATGACTTCGAGCGCCGACTTCTTCGGGAATTTCGGGTGCGGATCGATCGGGATGCCGCGGCCGTTGTCGGTGACGGTCAGGAACCCGTCAGCGCTGAGGTCGACCTCGATGAAGGTCGCGTGCCCGGCCAGCGCCTCATCCATCGAGTTGTCGATGACTTCTGCGAACAGGTGATGCAGCGCCTTCTCGTCGGTGCCGCCGATATACATGCCGGGCCGGCGCCGCACCGGTTCAAGGCCTTCGAGCACCTCGATGTCGGCCGCGGTGTAATCGGCTTCCCCGCCGCTTCCGCGTGACGCCGCCTTGGCGGCACGGGGTTTCGGCTCGTCACCGCCGAAAAAGTCGTCTTTTGCTTTGGGTTTCAATTGCTTGGACATATATCTTGATGCGTTTTGAGGGCCGCGGAAGCGGCGAATCGGTTAGGCCGACTATGCCACTTCTCACTCGGAAAGGTTACCGCGGGCGGGCCGGGCGGTGTGGGTTGGGAGCCAATCCCGGCGATTTTACGCCGCAGCCCCACCAGTTCCCGCCAATTTGACGTTCCAGCCCGAGCATGTCGGGGTTTTGTGACTTGATGTCACACAAGTCCTTGGCTTACCAGTCCTTTTCATCGAGCAGCACCTTGAGACGGGGCGGGAAGGCTATTTTTGATGGAGCAGTTTGCGCACGGCCTGGCTGACTTCGTGCGTGTTCACCAGGCTTGGGCGGCGCCAATCGTGTTCCTGCTCGCCTTCGGGGAGTCGCTTGCGTTCATCTCGCTCTTGATCCCGGCCTGGGGCGCGCTGGTGGCCATCGGAGCGCTGATTGGGGTGAGCGGCATCAACTTCTATCCGGTCTGGATCGCCGGTGGCCTCGGGGCGGCGCTGGGCGACTGGGTCTCGTACTGGTTCGGCTACCGCTACAAGGAGCACGTCGCCCAGATGTGGCCGCTCTCGCGCTATCCGGAGCTGCTGCCCAGGGGCGAGGCCTTTGTCCGGAGCTGGGGGATACCCAGCATCTTCATCGGGCGCTTCTTCGGCCCCTTGCGCGCCTCGGTGCCGCTCGCGGCCGGCATCTTCGAGATGCCCTATTGGAGCTTCCAGGCCGCCAATTTCGTCTCGGCCCTGATCTGGTCGGCCGTGCTCCTGCTGTTCGGCGACGTGCTCGCCAAGATCATGGAATGGATCTGGCGCGTCATCTGACGCCAGAACCTTGACGGGAACCGCAACTGGCCTTATAGCCGCGCGCCATGATCAACGCCGCGACCATCCTGTTCGCTCGTCGCCGCCGCCGCAGCTTAGCGGTTTGGGCGGTCGATCGCGTTTGAGATCATCGTCTTTGCCGCTGGACCCGATCCGCGGCATTCTCTCCTGTCAGCGCGATCTGATCCGGCGGCTTCCCCCGAGGAGGCCCAGCAGGAGACCACGATGTACACGCCACCCCATTTCAAGCAGGACCGCGCCGCGAGCCTGAAATTCGCCGAAGAGCGCGGCTTCGGGACCATGTGCGCCTTTGACGGCCACAAGCCCGTTGCCTCGCCATTGCCGTTCTACCTGACCTATGCCGCGGACGGCACGCCGCAGGCCGCCTTTCATCTCGCCCGTCACAATCCGCTGCTAAAGCTTGCGGGCGGTGATGTGTCCTGGCTGCTCGCGGTCAACGGTCCCGATGCCTATGTATCGCCGGACTGGTACGTCTCGCCGGATCAGGTCCCGACCTGGCTCTACCAGTCGGTGCATCTGACCGGGCCGGTGCGGCTGTTGTCGGACGATGAGCTGTCGGTGCAGCTCGACACGCTCAGCGCCAAGTTCGAGAGCCGGCTCTTGCCGAAAAAGCCGTGGACGTCAGGCAAGATGACAGCGGGCCGGCTCGAGACGATGAAGAAGGCGATCGTTGGGCTGGTCATGACGGTTGAGGAGGTCGAAGGCAGCTTCAAGCTGAACCAGCACAAATCCGACGCCGACTATGTGGCGATCGCCAATGCGCTTAGCGCCGGCGATGCCGACGCCAAGCAGATCTCACATTTGATGCGGCAAGCCAGGCCGCAAGCCTTCGCAGAACAAGTTTTCGCAGATGATACGAACATGCTCGAAAGGAGCGCACCATGAGCCTCGCTGACACCACCAAAGCCCCGATCGCCAGCGCGGCCAAAAAGCCCGCCACCGTCTTCGTCGACGGCGGCTCCGGCACCACCGGGCTCGGCATCAACGAGCGGCTGAAGCTCCAGAGCGACGTCGCGGTGAAGACCATTGCCGATGACAAGCGCAAGGACCCCGCGGCCAAGAAGGCGCTGATGGAAGAGGTGGACCTCGTCATCCTCTGTCTGCCTGACGACGCCGCCAGGGAGACGGTCGCGCTCGTCGACAGCATGGGAACTTCTGCGCCGAAAGTGCTGGACGCTTCCACCGCCTATAGGGTCGCGCCCGACTGGGCCTATGGCTTTCCCGAGCTGACGCCAGACCAGGCCGGCAAGATCAGGGCGGCGAAAAAGGTCTCCAATCCCGGCTGCTATCCGACCGGCGCGATTGCGCTGCTGCGGCCGATCGTCGATGCCGGCCTGCTGCCGCAGGACTATCCCGTCACCGTGAACGCGGTGAGCGGCTATTCCGGCGGCGGCAAGTCGATGATCGCAAGCTTTCAGGATGGCAGCGCGCCGTCATTCGAGCTCTATGGCCTCGGCTTCGAGCACAAGCATCTGCCGGAGATGCAGCTCTATTCCAACCTGACGCGGCGGCCGATCTTCATTCCCTCGGTCGGCAACTACCGGCAGGGCATGCTGGTCTCGGTGCCGCTCCAGCTCGACACGCTGCCGGGCAAGCCTGCCGGCGCCGACCTGCAAGCAGCGATGGCAAAGCGCTACGCCGGCTCGAAATACGTCAAGGTGATGCCGCTGCAGAACGAGGCGACCAAGGGCGGCCGGCTCGAGCCGGAGGCGCTCAACGAGACCAACATGCTCGAGCTCTACGTCTTCGCCAGCGACAAGTATCATCAGGCATTGCTGGTCGCCCGGCTCGACAATCTCGGCAAGGGTGCATCCGGCGCGGCCGTGCAGAACATGCGCCTGATGCTGGGCCTGCCGGAGGAGTAGGGCACGCTCTCGTGCCATGGACGCAGCGCGGCGCCGCTTCGGCGGCGCGCTGCAAAGGCGGCGAGCGACTTGGCTCGCGCGCCGTTCCTTACTGGAGAACGACGTCGGCCGGGAATGGCCGGACAGGCCGGCCGGCACACACATTGTTGCGGGCGGTCACGCTGTCGAGATGGTATTTCTCGAGGTCGCTCAGCAAGCGATTGGAAATATCGCACACGTCCTGGTGGTTGCGCGCGTAGTCGACCGCGGCGGCCCAGGCGAGGGACGCGCGAACATAGGCATCGCAGCGGCTCGACATCAACGCGCGCGTCATCGGCTTTGAAGCCTCGACGGCTTCGTTGCGCAGCCGCGTCAGTTCAGGGCATTGCGCCTGCGCGCCGGCCTGGCTGCAAGCTCCGGCGAGCGCGATCATTGCGACGGCTGAAAGACAGGTCCGCATCGGGCATCCTCGCACGGTTGCCTCGGCTCGCATGACAATATCGTAGATTGCAGGGGCCTGCAGCTCCTTTCGGATGCTCACATCACCCCGAAGATCGCCAGCGCCAGCACGGCCTGGGCGAGGAAGCCGACGGTGAAGGCCAGCGTGCGGAACACCGGGATTCCCATCGCATAGACGATGGTATGTGCGACGCGCGACCAGAAATAAACGGCGCAGGCGAGCACGGTCCATTTCGTGGAATAGTCGATTGCGTTCAGGATCAGCACCAGCGGCGCGAAGATCACGAGGTTCTCGACCGCATTGTCATGCGCGAACATCAGCCGGTTCGCCCACTCCGCCTGCGGCTTGTCGCCCCGCGAGGGGTTGGCCATGGCACCGATCAACCCGCGCACCTGGCATCGGTTGATGATGTAGGGAATCCAGAGAACCCCCGTCAGGATCACCGTCAGTGTCAGCCAGAACAATTCGCGTGTCATAGTGCCGATCCCCTGTGTCGTCGCTGGATTGAGACGAGTCTATACGAAAGCACGCGAGATTCCGCTATGCGCGAACTCTGACATAGCTGCCGGGTGCGTCCTCGATCGGTGGGAATGCGTCGCTGCCGACCGCGCGCGCCGGGACTTCTTCGGGATCGAGTCGGCCCAGCCACTCCCGCCAGTCCGGCCACCACGAGCCCTTGTGCTCCACGGCGCCCTTCATCCACTGCGCGACGTTGACGTCCTTGATGTTGTCGTTGGTCCAGTACTGGTACTTGTTCGAGGCCGGCGGATTGACCACGCCCGCGATGTGACCCGAGCCCGACAACACGTACTTCACCGGACCGCCGAAAAACTGCGAGCCGTACAGCACCGATTCAGCGGGGGCGATGTGATCCTCCCGGGTGGCGAGATTGTAGACGGGCACCTTGACCTTGGAGAGATCGAGCAGGGTGTTGTCGAGCACCATCGTGCCGGTCGACAGGCGGTTCTCCAGATAGCAGTTGCGCAAATAATAGGAATGGTTCGCCTGGGTCATGCGCGTCGCATCGGAATTCCAGTGCAACAGGTCGAACGCGCTCGGCTGCTGGCCCTTCAAATAGTTGCTGACGACATAGGACCAGATCAGATCGTTGGAGCGCAGCATGTTGAAGGCCATCGCCATCTTCGAGCCTTCGAGCACGCCGGCCGTCTTCATGTCCTGCTCGAGCGCTGCGATCTGCTCCTCGTCGACGAACACGAGGAGATCGCCGGCATGGGTGAAGTCGACCTGGGCGGCGAAGAACGTCGCGGACGACACGCGCTGACGGCGCTTCTCGGCGAGCCAGGCCAGCGTGGTCGCGAGCATGGTGCCGCCGACGCAATAGCCGGCGGTATGCACCTTCATCTCGCCGGTGACCTTCTCGATCACGTCCATCGCCGTGAGCAGGCCTTCCTTCATGTAGTCTTCCCAGCCCTTGTTGCCGAGCCGCTTGTCGGGATTGACCCATGAGATCACGAACACGGTGATGCCCTGGTCGACGCACCACTTGATGTAGGATTTCTCCGGTTTGAGATCGAGGATGTAGAACTTGTTGATCCAGGGCGGCACGATCAGGAGCGGTGTGCGCAGCACCTTCTCCGTCGTCGGCGTGTACTGGATCAGTTGCATCATCTCGTTCTGGTAGATCACCTTGCCCGGGGTCGTCGCCATGTTGACGCCGACGACGAGATTGTCCGGATTGGACTGGCGGATCTTCAGCATGCCCTTGCCGGCCGCGATGTCCTCGGCCAGCATCTTGAGGCCGCGCGCGAGGTTCTCGCCGCTGG
>Ga0209389_1000447_pt1 | contig 24509 bp, 24 predicted proteins | sample CowpearedBW_FD_187526 | JGI IMG/M metagenome (GOLD analysis project Ga0209389, IMG submission 187526) | Root nodule microbial communities of legume samples collected from California, USA - Cow pea red BW (SPAdes) (version 2) | ecosystem: Host-associated > Plants > Roots > Nodule | place: USA...
AATGAAACAAAAACTAATAATAAGAATAATAAGTAAATGATTTTTTTTATATTACCTAGTAAACGAAAGGTTTGTGTGCTATTAAATACTTAAATTGAGACTATTAAACATTCTCATGTGAAAGAAAAATATACAATAAATAAAAATATTAAAAAATAATAGAAATATTCAAATGCGAGACAAATTTTTTTTTAATTGATATACATCTTTTTAACATAATTACATAAAGGTTATGACAAGATGAAAAATATAATTGAAATGCGAATGAGTTTCATGACAAACCAAATAATTAGAAGAAATAAAAAATAATATATATATATGGTTATTTAATTAATTGAGAATATTTTAATAATTTTAACGGGGACGGGTATTATGACGGGGATATGACATCCCCATACCCATTCCCATACCCAATTGAAAAAGTCGGGGATTCCCTATATCCATACCTAGTTAATGCAGGGATTCCCTGTCAAAACGGGGACAGATTCGGTTAATACCCACGGAGACGGATTTATTTGCCATCTCTACAACCAACAAAGTGTTAATTTTCATCACTTTCACCTTATCAATATAACTGAAAATCAATAAAATTTGGAAAGAAATGTTGTTAGTAAATATTTGGAAAATGTGGAAGAAAAAAAATAGAATAATCTTTAAACAAAATAAAGTGGACCCAGAAGAACTATTTTGTATGGCAAAAGTAAGTGTATGGACTTGGATAAAACACAAATCACCTAAAGTCACATTGTCATATAGTGACTAGATCCAATACCTAATTCAATGCTTAAAATCATAGTACCTATGAACCGCGAAACTATTAATCCAAATTATACAAGTTAAATCAAAATATCATTTGATCCGGTTCTTATTTAATCATCAAATCAAGAAAGAAAAGAACAATTGTCACATTGTCAATACAATTTACAATCAGAAAGAGAAAATTTGAAATTAGATAAGAGGAGAATAAACTCAAAGTCAAAGTGATAAACAATCGGTCCAAAAACTCAATTCAACTTTTTTTTATCTTGATTCTATGACATGATCCTCAGGATTTACTATGACGTGATCCTGAAGATTTAGTTTTTCATCGTTGAAGAATAGAAAATGCAAAGCATAGGAGAAAGGAGAAGCCTAAATGAAAACAAAGGGAAAAAAGAGAAAAAAAAAATATAAAGAAACAATTCCTAAACTTTAAAATTTAACAAATGATTTTTTTTTCTTAGTTTAGAGTACGTTTAGGCTTTGTAAAAGTTTTGAAAACTAAAGCAAATATGAGTTTAAAGAATGGCTCAAATTAGATTTATACCCAACTACAAAATATTAAACTAATAGATGTAAAGTTTAGTCTAGATGAATTCTTTTATAAAATTTCCAAAAATTTGTCTTAATTTCAAAAACTAATAAAAAAGTTGTAAATAACTCTAAATCTAACAAAACATATATTCATTCTGAACCCCTAGAAATATAGAATCAAATACAGCTTTTGTTACATCATCATATTGGCTTTCTTAAATTATTTGCAAAATGCCTTTAACTTTTAAAATTATATGGTTAAAAGAAATTAATAACAAAATTCTCATAAATACTAAAATGGAGTAGTAAGTAATGCAATTAACCGTATCTTGTTTTTACACGATATCAACATACATACACAAATAAATAAGGGTATATAATAGGAAATTTGGTATATGCTTTATTTGCCTAAGTCCCTCGAAAATGTACACAAGATCCATCTGGAATAGTTAGGAATTTTTCATCGTATAATAAATTCATACTTCAATTAATTTTTATTTAATTAATAGAAATAAAACCTAGACCTTAGATTTTCAATCTGAATATCATCAAGATATTTAAAATTTTTATGATGGTGTTAAAAGTTAAATCATTCGACAATATAATAACTTTCAACTAATAATTATCAACTATTTGACATAATTGAATGTAATTAGTTTGATTTTCAATCACACAGTTTGTCTCAAAGGTTCACAAAAATCTTAATATCGTTTTATTTTATTTTGATCACAAAAATAAAAATAAAGATTCTAATTTCTATCTTCCAAGCTCAGGAGATGCTTTATGGCGATTCACCAAGAAAAGAAGAAAACGCATATTTGGTAATAATAAATTAATAATTTTTGTTTAATAGCTATCTTTAATATTTATAAGATTTTATTTAAAATTATTCTTCGATATTTTCTTTTTCAAATTAATCTTCTTTATATTTAAAAGAGTAAATATAATACTGTTTCGGGTGTAGGGACCAAGCACCTACTAAGAACCACTTCAATTTTACTCCTTTCTTCTCTACGTCTCCTCTCTTCACAACTTGCGATAGCTTCCTCACCAAGAAATCTTCCTCCTCGCTCGATTGGTTGAACAGACGATCGGGGTACCTGTCTAAAAGGCTCTGATGCTTAAGTCAGTCAATGGACCGATCGGTGTATAGGTATAACTACAGTAATAAATGCGAACTATAGATGCTCACCAACCTACCTTTGGACCCTATTTATAGTTTCCGGTGTGGACCTATGATTAGGGTTCCTTAATCACGGCCCAATGATCCTTTAATCAAAATTACTGACTTGTTTAATGTTAATTAATCCAGCTGACTAGCCTCGTTTGGCCGATCGAACGATGGCCGCTTGACTAGGTAGGTTATCTTTTGAGTTTAACAACCTTAAGTGAATAATTAACCTATGTGTCCGATCGACCGATGGTCATACGTAAGGCACTACGCAAATCACCTATGAGACTGATCAACCGATGGATCTCCATGGGTTGATGCGTGATCGACCTATGGACCGATCAACCGATGGTCTTTTACGAGGTAACGCGTGTTTCGTCTGTGGGTCCGATCGATCGATGGTCTTTTACGAGGTAACGTGTGGTTCGTCTGTGGGACCGATCGACCGATGGTCCTCTACGAGGCAAAGCGCGATTCGTCTATGGGTCCGATCGACCGATGGTCTTTTACGAGGTAACGCGCGTGATTTATTTGTGGCATCGATCGACCGATGGTACTTTACAGTTTGTCTGTGGGGTCGTTCAACCGACGACCCTGTTTTATAGGCAAGCCCTCCCAGCCTTGTTCGATGGACCGGAGGACTATGCGTTGCCGATGGCCCGATGGGACATACAGTACACAAGCCCCCCAGCCTTGAGCGATGGTGAAGGTGAGGCGAGAAGGTTTGCAAAGACTGTTGTGCCGATGGGCCGAAGGGGTTCCGTGACAGTTACTTAGCTTCGTAGATCGTGCCTGTTAGTTGGGATGTGAAGTGTTGTGAAGTTTAGGTCGTTGATCTCCGCGTGATCGTTTGGCCCAGGTGTTGCCACGTGTCCTTAGACCTTTCTATAAATAGGTGTGTGTGGTTGTCATTATTTTCACGCTTTCTTCTCTCTTTCTACCCGAGTCATTGGTCGTCCTTCTCTTTCTACAGGTAATAATGGCTTCTAGTGCATCGAATTCAGGCGGTCCTCCGATGGGATGATCGAGGTGTCTGGGGGCGGTGGGTCGGTCTCCGCCCTATTCAGCTCGTCGAATGCGGGGACGTCGCTCGGGGGGGTATCGTCTTCAGCAGATTCTCCTGTCCAAAGTAACGACAGCCGTCCGATCGAGGAGCCGGTCGATGCAGCGGTGGAACAAGCCAACGCTCCTACAGAGAGTGGAGATGTAATTAGCATCGATGTCGCCGACGAGGGGGAACAGGCCAACCTGCCGGTGGTGCAGTGATATGAGTGGGCACCCTACGAGCCGCGCATGCATGCAACGAGGTTCCGATGGGGGAATGACCTTGGGGACCTGGTTGAGCGGACGAAGGTCTTTGGCGACGAAGTGGAGGACGGGTTCCTCCGAGTGAAGGTCTGTGCGAGCAACGAAAGGGTATGCCACGACAAGGAAAAATCAAAGCTAGACTTTTTCTATGTCTATGCTTGTTTGTTCCACAACTTGGGCCTGACCGTGCCGTTCGCCGATTGGCAAATGGCGATGCTAAGGGAGATCAGGTGTGCTCCGACCTAGATACACCCGAACGCCTGGGCGTCCATGCAGGCTTTCGATGTTCTCTACCGAGCGGCCGGTCTGACCGCGACCATGCCGCTATTCCTGCACTTCTACAAGACCCGACCCACCACGTCTAAAGGTTGGGTTTCTTTTCTTGGGGTGAACAAGAGTTTGTTCACCCTTTACCTCGCTTCGTAAAAGGGTTTTAAGACCGGTTTTTTCAAGCTCTCAATTCTCGGTCGGGGCAAGAAGTATATTTTCGATGAGGAGGATCGGCCGAAGTTCCCCCTCTACTGGACGGTGTTGCCTCCTTCAACCGATCCTTGGACGGAGGACCGTTTAACCCCACCGAGCGGGCCGACCTTGCCATCCTCAAGACCCTCCCTGACAAGATCCCACCGAGGCCGCTGATCCAATTTCTCCGCTCTCCGGACTTGCCGAGGGCGGTTTATGGTTAGTTGTTCTGATCTTCCCGATCGCTGTAGAGGTCGCTATTGACTTATGCAATTTTTGTTTTGTTTGCAGATATCATGGCCCGGACGACGATCTCCAACGCTTAGTTTATGGCCCGTGCAAAGACTCGGCGAAGGGAGGATGATCCAACGGAAGAGGTTGTGCCTAGGGATGGCAAAACGGGTCAACCCGGCCCGTTTTGACCCGATCCGTTATTAACCCGTCCAAAACGGGTCGGGCCGGGTTGGCCTGCTACTTGGAAACGGGTTGAATAATAGAACCCGTCCCGCAACCAGACGGGTTGGCGGGCTAACGGGTCGGCCCACCATTTTTAATTCTTTTTTTCTTTCCATGTTTTCAATCGCATAGAAAATGGAGATGAAGTGCACCGAGCAGAGGATTTTCACAAAAAAAGGATGAGAACATGTAAAAATCCCAATATGTAAAACCCCCAATCTGAAAAATCTCAATGTGCAAAATTTCAGATCTATAAAATCCCCAATTCAGAAAACCCCAACCCCAATCGGTAGAAACCCTAACCCTACAATACATCACAACAAGAACTCAACCACCAGAAATCAACAACCTTTCGTAGTGGGAAGAAGGGTTCTCAAAGTAGAAAGAAAGGAAGAGTAGTTGCTGTCGTTGTGCGTCTCCAATCATGATCCTATTCTCCCTTGCGTCGAGGTGGTCGTTGTTGTCGATGCGCGCCTCCTTTTCCGATCTCGCTCTCCGTCGTGTCGCATGGTGTTGCGATGGTTGTTGTTGTTCGCGGTGGCGGTTGCTTCTCACAGTGGTGGTCGCTGCTCACAGGTGGTCGCTGCTCGTAGTGGGTGGTTGTTGGCGGGTTCACTTTTTCGCAGTGGTGGTGGTGGGAGGCGAGAGTGTTGGTATGAGTTCGAGAATGTTGGTGTGAGTGTTCGAGAGGGTTTCGAGAGAATGATGTTGTTGCTGGTGACAAACAAAACAAATGCAGCCCACTGATGCAGCCCAATTTTTTAAATTGTAAACGGGCTGCGGGTTGGCCCGCTTGAATTCACGGGCTGGCACGACGGACTTGCGGGCTGAGTGGGCCGGGTTGGAGCGGGCTAACGGGTTATAGTTTCTGTCCCAGCCTGACTTTTTTGGAGCGGGTTGACGGGCCGACCCGTTAGGTCTGGCCCATTTTTCCAAGCCTAGTTGTGCCCCTTCAGAGCATCAAAGGTGGTCCCTCGGCGGCTCCCTCTCCTACAACCAATGCACCGACCGGTGCGTCGGGTGTCGTCACTAGGCCTCGGTTTGTCGTCATCCCCCCCGTCACTACCGTTTCGGCCACTACAGCAGATAAGGGGAAGAAGACGAAGAAGGACGATTCCCCAGCGGGCCCTTCGTCCTAAAGAAGTAAGAAGGCCGAGGCTTTCGGGTCACTGGGCACCGCCTTCCTCGGTAGTGAGGTTTGGCTTGATGAGGAAGTCTCCTTCCACCTGGGTCCTCGCGTCAAGGACATGTTGAAAGACGTGTTTGAGGAGGAGGCTTTGCGGACGGCTGGGGAGCTGAGTCTTAGGTTATCCGCAATTTGCACCAAGTTCCCAAGGGCCGATCGAAGCAAGATTGATGGCCTAGAGAAGGAGCTCGCGGCGGCCAAGGTGGAGCTTCAAGAGGTGAAAGCTTTTGCGTCGGACTTGAAGACCCAGTTTGATCGCCTGAATATTATGAAAGCCGAGCATGCCAAATGTGTCGGTCTCCTCAAGGCTGCCGACGATCGGGCGAAGGAAGAGCAGCTGAAGGCCAAGGAAGCGACCGACGAGCTGCGCAAACTCCAAAGACGTTCGATGACTTGTCATTGGAGCACCTAGCCGTCGTCGGATCGACTGCGGATTGGCAGAAAAGGCCAAAGAGTATCTTTGCTCAATATGAGACGTGTTTCTGATCAAGCTGTCTTCTTCTACCGCTGCTCCCCCGATCGGTTCGACGTTCACCTGGGGGTGGTTGAAGGGAAGCTGGAAAGGGTTTACGAAGCACTTGATGAAGCAACCATTGCAGCTTCGACCTCCGTTCCTCCTGCGGCCGACTCCTAGTTTGTTTAACTTTAATTTTTTGTATATTTTGATATAACCGATCGAGTTCGATCGGCCTTGTGGTCGATTGCGCTCGATCGGTTATTAAGCCATTTTTTGTTGAACAATTACATGTATATGGAAGGCAGGTTTTTCTTTTGATCCGTTGGCTTTATCTTTGTTTATTGTTGTTGCTGGCGACCGACCTTTCTTTTTTGTTCAGGCGATCGGCCTTATCTATCTTTTTGTTGCTTGCATCGTATACTCGAGGCGATCGGCCCATCTTTTAATAGTTTTGCGTTAACGTGCGGGGCTATCGGCCCTCGTCTTCTTACCTGACCGTTGGGGCGGTCGGCCCATCTTGTAATAGTTTCGTGTTTGAACAAGTAGGGCGATCGACCACTATTTCGCGTTTACCCCAATTGGGCGGTCGGCCCATGATTACCTATTTGATCTTAGCTCTCTTTAACTTTCGTTGGTTCGGCGTTGTTGACTTGGTTTAATTACTGCACGTACGGCCCGAACGGTCCGACTTTATTACGCGTTTATTTTTTAACCAATTTAGATCGTTGGCGTTGTGCCTTGATCGTAGCCGACAGCTCATGTCACTGACTCTACCCGTAGGGTTAGTTAGATCGCTTGGATCGGTGTAGACCGAGCGTGGCTTCCTCGTGGAAGCCCGCACCTTAACTGGTCAGGCTTTTGCTCGGGTCCTGTAGGGAGCCCCGTCGGTCAGTTAGGTGGAGTTGCATGAAACGCTCGTTTTATTTATAGTGGTGTCAATTGTAATACATTTTTAAATGTGAAGCGTTCCATGTATTTGGTATTTCCTTGCCGCTCATGTATTCTAGCCGATAGGCTCCATTCTGTAGGCTTTCGATCACGGGGAACGGCCTTCCCAGTTCGGTGCCAGCTTCCATTGTGCTGATTTCTTACGCGCCTCATTGGTCTTCCTCCACACCAGGTCTCCTCGGATGAAGCTCCTCGGTTTCACCTTTGCATTGTACCTTCTTGCCACCATTCTTTTGCACGCTTCAGCTCGCACGACTGCTCTTTCTCCCCGCTCGGTCGTCTAGTCCAACTCTTCTCGCATGCGCCCGCACTTCACGTCGAGGTCTTGCATTTCCTTCTAGAGCGTCGATTCTCCTACTTCAACTGGCAGCATAGCGTCCGTTCCGTACGTTAGATTGAAGGGGGATTCTCCGGTCGTCCCGTGCGGAGTGCACCGATAGGCCCAAAGGACTTCCGGTAGTTCGTCGACCATGCTCCCTTAGCTTCTCCCATTCTTTTCTTCAGTTTTGCCACTATGACCTTGTTCATGGCTTCGGCTTGACCATTGGTTTGAGGATGCTCGACCGAGCTGGTTAGGTGGCGTATTCCTACTTGCTTATAGAAATCCCTTAACTTCTTGTCGATGAACTGTCAGCCATTGTCGGTGATGATGGTATGAGACAGGCCAAAACGACAAACAATGTTCCGCCAGACGAACGAGTGAACCTGCCGAGCGGTGATGTTGGCCAGGGCCTCTGTTTCGACTCACTTGGTGAAGTAATCTATGGCGACTAGTATGAACTTCTTCTACGCTCTGCCGATAGGGAATGTTTCGACGATGTCCATACCCCACTGTGCGAAGGGCCATAGGGCCGTTAGGCTGTGCAGCTCGGTCGAAGCTCTCTTGACATCATTTCTGTGGGCTTGACAACCTTCACATTTTCGTATTATCACCTCACAATCCTGTTCCATGGTCGGCCAGTAATACCCCGCTCGGAGTATTCGTGCTTTCATCGTTCTTCGGCCGGTGTGCATCCCGCAAACGCCATTGTGGACCTCGTTCATGACGTAGCCAGCTTCTTCCTTCGACAGGCATTTGAGAAGTGGCGCGGTGAACCCTCGTTTGTACAAGTCCTCTCCGATTATGACAAATCGGAGCGCCTGGCGCCGCTCGATCGACTTCATTTCTTCCCCAGCGTCGCTTCTTCTCAAGAGTTCCCGAACCTCACTTCTCCAATCTGCTGACCGGTCGACGGTTGCGCATTCTCCCGCCGAGGGCTTCATCAGGGTTTGCCTGATGATAGTCTTCAGCTGACCCTTCTCTCTTCCCTCCGCCAGCTTGGATAGCCTATCGGCTCTGGCATTCTTCGCCCAAGGTATATGATGGACGATCACCTCTTCGAATTCTTTCATAGCTTTGACCACTTTGTGATAGTACTGCAGTAGCAAATCATCTTTGACTTGATATTCCCGCTGCACTTGCCCGACCACAAGCCGTGAATCGGTGTTACACTTCAGCTTTCGTGCTCCCAGGTCTTTTGCTAGACTCAAGCCGATGATCATTGCTTCATATTCTGCCTGGTTATTCGACGCCTTGAACTTGAATTGCAGCGAATGGTCGACCGTGAAGCCGCCCGGTCCTTCGATGACGATCCCCGCTCCTACGTTGCGCTTATCTGACGAGCCATCGACGAAAAGCATCCACGTTTGTTCTGACGGGGAGGTCAGCCCGTGGAGTTCTGTTGCGAAATCAGCCAAGTGTTGCCCCTTGACGGATCCTCTCGGCTCGTACTTGAGACGAAACTCTGATAGCTCAACCGACCAAGCAATCATCCTTCCGGCCAGGTCGGGCTTCCTGAGTATCTTGGCTATGGGATGATCGGTGTGGACGATCACCTAGTGGCTTTGGAAGTATTGGCACAATCAACGTGCGATTGTCAATAGCGCTAGGGCTATCTTTTCTATCAGCTGGTATCTGCTTTCTGCGCTCTGCAATACCCGACTGATAAAGTATACTGGTCGCTGCTCTGGATTTTCCTGCACCAGGGTCGCACTGATCGTGTCGTCCGAGACTGATAGGTATAACTGCAGAGGCAGTTCCTCTACTGGTCGGCTCATTATCGGGGGGCTGCTGATCATCACCTTTATCTGCTGAAACGCCTCCTCGCATCGATCGTCCCATTTGTCGGCAATCTGCTTCTTCATGATCTTGAGGATCGGCTTGATCTTCTCTGTCAACTTGGGTAGGAAGCGCGCAAGAGACGTCAGACGCCCGACCAACTGTTGGATCTCCTTCAGGTTTTTAGGACTCCTCATCTCGGCGATGGCGGTGCACTTGTCAGGGTTGGTTTCGATCCATCGGGCGGTCAGCATGAACCCTAGGAATTTGCTGGCCGGCACTCCGAACATGCACTTCTCCAGGTTAAGACGCATGTTGTACTTGCGCACTTGGTGGAAGACCTCCTTGAGGTCGCAAACGTGGTCCTCAACCGTCTGCGATTTTACAACCATGTCGTCTACATATACCTCCTTGGTTCGGCCGATCTGCCTTCTGAAGACCCGATCCATTAGCCTTTGGTAGGTCGCCCCAACATTCTTCAGGTCGTACGGCATGACTTCGTAGCAGAAGTTGGCTTGATCGGTGATGAACGCTGTCTTAGGTCTGTCTGGACCATACATAGGGATCTGATTGTACCCTGAGTATGCGTCCAAAAAGCTTAGGAAATTGTGCCCCGAAGCTCCATCCATAATCCGATCGATGCTGGGCAACGGGTACGCGTCCTTCGGACATGCCTTGTTGAGATCTGTGAAGTCCGTGCACATCCTCCACTTCCCACTCGCCTTTTTCACCATTACCACGTTCGCCAGCCACGTGGTGTACTTGATTTCCTTTATGAACCCGACTCTTTCCAACTTCTTCACCTCCTCTTTGACTGCTCGTCTTCGTTCCTCCCCTATCTTCCTCTTCTTCTGGGCGACCGGTCGTGCTTCTTTGAAGATTGCCAACTTATGGGACATAACGTCAGGATGGATGCCCGGCATGTCGGCTGATGACCATGCAAAGAGGTCTCGATTCTCTAAGATGACTGCACCCAGGAGTTCCTCCTCGTCCGGCTTCAGAGCTCCCCCTAACTTTGTGACTTGGCCTGGTTGCGTCCCGATCGAGATCTCCTTGGTATCTCCGCCAGGTTGAATCCGATGCTCAGTGTTCGTTCAGGGGTCCAGATTAGTCATGGTGACTTCCGATCGGTGCTGTTTTCTGGGGCGATTGTAAGGGATGATCCTTAACCCATCTGCATTGCACTGCCTCGTGATCTGCTGGTCCGCGTGCATGGTGCATATCATTCCCCTATCCGACGGGAACTTCATAGCCAAGTGCAGGGTGGAGACGATCGCTCCGAAGGCATTCAGGCAAGGTCTTCCTAGCAAGACATTGTAGGAAGTGTTAGCTTCAACCAAAAGGAATCTAACCCTTACCTCCCGACCGTCCTTCCGTGAGCCGATCCTGGTGCGGAGATCCAGGTAGCCCCTCGTGTCTACCCGCTCGCCTGAGAATCCGATGATTTGTTCATTGTAGGGTACAATCAGGTCTTCAGACAAGTTCATCCTCTGGAACGTTTTCCAGTACAGAATGTTGACCGAGCTTCCCTGATCTACCAGGACTTTCCCAATCCCATACTCCGCTACTTCGATGAAGATGACCATCGGGTCGTCATGATCGGGATTTGGGGCTTTGAAGTCCTTGTCGGTGAAGGTGATAGGGGGCATCGATCGCACCTTCTTCTCCTCCAAGTGGACCGACTTGAGCGCCCGGACATGCCTCTTTCAAGCAGATGAGCTCGATCCTCCTCCGGCGAATCCCCCTGAGATGATGTTGATGTAACCCCTCAAGGGCTTGTCTCTACTCCGACTACGGCTCCTCCTCGGGCTTCGGTGTGCCCTAGATGGCTCCCTCCTTCGCCTATCGGGCTCTCGCTCTCGCCGCTTCTCCTACTTGGCTGGGGCCTGCCTTCGTGCCGGGCTTCTGTTCCTGACCGGGCTTCGCTGGGGGTGGTCCTGCTGAATGTACTTCTTCAGGTGCCCTTGGCGAATCAGCTCCTCAATCTTGTCGCGGAGCATATGGTACCCCTCTATGGTATGACCGATCGTCCGATGGTATTGACAGTGCTTGCTGCCATCGGCATTGGGAGGTGGGGGCTTCTTTCTGGATGCTGGAAGTGAGTCGGCACTGAAGGCCTCTTGCAAGATCTTCGCCCGGGGAACGACCAAGGGGGTATACGTGGTGAACTTGGGCATTTTCTTCTCGTTGGGCCGAGCAAGGGGTTTGCTCGGTCGGAGGACGCTTTTCTGTGATGCTGCATCTTCTTTCTCCCTCTTCTTCACCCTGAACTCCTGCATGTCCTCCATCTGGATGAACTTGGCCGCTCGCTCCCTCATCCCCTCCATCGTCTTTGGCTTCTTGCGGCTTATCTTATCTGCGAACACGCCTGGTTGAAGTCCGTACGAAAAGTGATGCCGAGCGATCTCATCACTAAGGTCCTTTATCTTGACCAACATACGGTTGTACCGATCGAGATAACTCCTGAGCGACTCCCCATCCTCCAGGCGGATGTTGACTAAGTTATCCACCCTTAGGATAGCTGGCCTCAATGGGGCAAACTGTGTGCTGAACCTAGCCTTTAGAGTGGCGAAGGAGTCGATGTTGTTGGGCGGTAGTTCGGAGAACCATTCCAACGCCTCTCCCGTCAGGGAGGTCAAGAAAACGCGACACCAGATCGGATCGCTCACAGCATGGAACATCATCTGGTGGGTGAACAACCGCATATGGTTGTCGAGGTTTGTAGTGCCGTCGTACTTGTCAAAGGTCGGCATCTTCCATCGCTCGGGCAGCGGGGTTTCCAGTATGAACTGGGTGAAGGGGAAATTCCCCGAAGCAAGGATCGGTTGCCGGGAAGGGTTTTCCTCCTCATTGGCCCCAAAACTCTCGGTCATCGCGTGGGAAACATTCCCCTTTGACGCCTGTGTCCTCTCCACCCGTGGGGGTTGTGACTGTACTTGTCCCGTGGGAGGGAGTCGGCTCTCTAACCGTTTGGCTTCCCGGTGTTGCTGCGCCCGACTCAGCCGGAGCGAGTCGGGCATGGTGGGGGTCGAAGGGATGGCCTCATCCTTTCGCCGAAGGGTAGCGTTTTCCTCTCGTAGAACTTGCATCTGTGCTTCGTAGTTTCTCTGCATCTCATCCATCCTCTACTGCATCTCCCTTGTGTCTGCTTGATCGTCTGCCATCCTTCCTCCGTCAACGTTGCTAGTTCAGTTTCTTGTGGTCACCATAAGGGTGTATGGTCTATAAGCGACTGCTCGGCCCCACGGTGGGCGCCAAAATGTTTCGGGTGTAGGGACCAAGCACCTACTAAGAACCACTTCAATTTTACTCCTTTCTTCTCTACGTCTCCTCTCTTACGACTTGCGATAGCTTCCTCACTAAGAAATCTTCCTCCTCGCTCGATCGGTTGAACAGACGATCGGGGTACCTGTCTAATAGGCTCCGATGCTTAAGTCAGTCGATGGACCGATCGGTGTATAGGTATAACTGCAGTAATAAATGCGAATTAAAGATGCTCACCAACCTACCTTTGGGCCCTATTTATAGTTTCCGGTGTGGGCCTATGATTAGGGTTCCTTAATCACAGCCCAATGATCCTTTAATCAAAATTACTGACTTGTTTAATGTTAATTAATCCAGCTGACTAGCTTCGTTTGGCCGATCGACCGATGGCCGCTTGAATAGGCTAGTTATCTTCTGAGTTTAACAACCTTAAGTGAATAATTAATCTATGTGTCCGATCAACCAATGGTCATACGTAAGGCACTATGCGAATCACCTATGAGATTGATCGACCGATGGATCTCCAAGGGTTGATGCGTGATCGACCGATGGAGCGATCAACCGATGGTCTTTTACGAGGTAACACGTGTTTCTTCTGTGGGTCCAATCGACTGATGGTCTTTTACGAGGTAACGCGTGGTTCGTCTGTGGGACCGATCGACCGATGGTCCTTTACGAGGCAAAGTGCGATTCGTTTGTGGGTCCGATCGACCGATGGTCTTTTACGAGGTAACGTGCGTGATTTATTTGTGGCGCCGATCAACCGATGGTACTTTATAGTTCGTCTGTGGGATCGTTCAATCGACGACCCTGTTTTATAGGCAAGCCCTCCCAGCCTTGTTCGATGGACCGGAGGATTGTGCGTTGTCGATGGCCCGATGGGACATACAGTACAAATACCTTTTGCTATATCTATATTCACACCTTTAAATCGATAATGTTGTATTATGGCAAATTTAACAGGATACTTTGAACTTACAAAGTGGATCTTACATAGGATACAGGGATGCGATCAAGTTGCGTTAGATATGGAAATGCATATTTGTTATTCGACTTACAAATTTGGTTCATTACATGTCCAATTATATTGTGGGTATCCCGTTTAAAAAATATTTGTAGGTTTTTTAAAATTTTTAGTTATGTATGGATGTTTGTGGATATATATATATATATATATATATATATATATAATTTCTAAATTTCTAAATTTTTAAATTAAAATTTTATTTTAATTAAATTTAATCTAATAAAATATTTAATTTTAATTGTAATTGAATTTAATCTAATAAAATATATATTTTATTTTTTTTTTATTTTTTTTATAAGTAATGGATATCTACAGGTATATGTAGTATGAAACTCGCACCCGATCAGTTTATAAGTGAGTATTAAATTATCTGTTACCCATTATCACGGGTGCTCGTTTAAAGTATACACTTACTATTCGTAGTGAATTATCTGTCATCCTTATACTCCACTCAACTTCATCATTCACTTCAACTCATCACACCATCACCATCAACTCATCCCTTGTTAGCTTCGTTCCAATTATTTTTGTAATGTCTTTTCCAGCTTTTCTTGTGGGTTTATATACCCCATATATCTCACGTTTTTTTTGTAATTGATGAGAATATTGATTTCCTATACTTTTTCTCTTTTCTTTGTTTTTCTCTATTTCTTTATATTCTTTTCAATTTTGGTGACTATGATATGGTATCAATTTTGTAACTCTTACAACTCTTGTTTTTAGTTTTTCTTTCTTTTTCTTAAGATCATCCTGGTTGTTGTTACAGATTCACACTTTGTTTCTTCAACTCAATTAAGACCCACACGATCCTCTATTCATTCACCATACAGATTATCACAGTCAAAGTCTTGTGTTTACCCCTTTATAAACGAAACAACTTTGGATCTTAGATACACGTTGTTGCAGTTGTCCTTAAATTCGATGGGCTTCGTTGATGGATCTCTCTCCAAACCCACTAATCTTACAAATTTTTCTTTATGAAAAAGGCATGAGAGCGTCGTGAGATCTTGGCTTCTCAATTCAGTAACCAAAGATATCGTTATGAGTGTCATTTACTCTTCTACTGTTGCAATCTTATGGGATGATTTAAATTCTCGATACCGACAACACAATGGTCCTTGGGTTTTCCAATTGAAGAAATCTATTTTTTCTTACAATCAAATATCTATGTTTGGTAGTCAGTATTTTGCTATGATAAAAAGTCTTTGTGAAGAATAGAGTCATTGCCAACAATCACCCGTTATAAGTTGGTGCAAGTATTATCTTACAATGTAATTTTGTAAGGTTGAGTCAGGCTTAAAGTTAACTTCTTAACATGGTATCAAAGTTACTTCTGGCCGACTATAGAAGCAGATTGCCAAGACTTCGTCAAAAAATGCAAACCATGCCAAAAACATGGCAACCTCATCCACCAGAAATAAGAACAACTTCATTCCATACTATCCCTGTGGCCCTTCGCTAAATGGGGGATGGATATCCTCGGCCCCTTCTCCCCCGGCAAGGGCCAAGTAAAATTCTTAATAGTAGTCGTCGATTACTTCACCAAATGGATAGAGGCCAAACCATTAACCACCATCACAGCCCAGCAAGTCCAGCAATTTGTTTGGAAAGATATTATATGTCGATATGGTGTTCCACATACCATCATCACCGACAATGGCCGACAATTTATAGATAAGAAACTAGCCAAATTTTACACTACTCTGGGCATCAAACACATAACCAGCTCTGTGGAACACCCACAAACCAATGGGCAGGCAGAGGCGGCAAACAAGGTTATCCTAGTAGAACTACGCAAGCGGTTGGACAGCGCCAAGGGCCGATGGCCTGAAGAACTAGTAGAAGTGCTATGGGCTTACAGATGCACCCTTCAGTCAGCAACAAACGAGTCTCCATTCAGCCTAGTATACGACGCATACGCCATGATACCCGTAGAAATTGGCGAACCATCCCTGCGTTGAGGACTATATGACCCAACCCACAATCATCTAAACATGGCCACTCACCTCGACCTCCTACCCGAGCTTAGAGAAAAAGCTCAGATACGCAACTTAGCTGCCAAGCAAAGAGCTGCCAAAAAATATAACGCCAACCTATGCCCAAGATCGTTCATAAAAGGAGACTTAGTTTGGAGAATGGCCAGCAGTGCAAGAAAGAAGGATAGCAAGTTCTCCGCCAACTAGGACGACCTATACCGAATACACGAAGAGGCTTGAAGAGGAGCATATCGGCTGGAGCAGTTATCTGGGGAAGAAATACCCAATACATGGAATGTGTCCCATCTCAAGTTCTACTTTAAAAACATGTATTGTATCACACCAAACACTTGTAACCCTAGGTGTACTCTTTTTCCTCACCTGGTCTTTTTTCCTTAAGGAGGGTTTTGGCTGGGGAGGTTTTAACGAGGCACCCCAGATTCAATGAATAATACGAAGGGTTCCCAACTTTACGACCATTCTTTACTTCACTTCTCATATTCGTTTAAGTTCCCCACCCTTACCACAAGTAAGCGGCCTGGGTCGAACACCCTTAACTTGTTGGTTAATTCGTCTAAGTTCCCCACCCTTACCACAAGTAAGCGGCCTGGGTCAAACACCCTTAACTTGTTGGTTAATTCGTTTAAGTTCCCTATCCTTACCATAAGTAAGTGTCCTGGGTCGAACACCCTTAACTTGTTGGTTAATTCGTCTAAGTTCTCTACCCTTACCAGAGGTAAGCGGCCTGGGTCGAACACCCTTAACTTGTTGGTTAATTCGTCTAAGTTCCCCACCCTTACCACAAGTAAGCGGCATGGGTCGAACACCCTTAACTTGTTGGTTAATTCGTTTAAGTTCCCCACCCTTACCACAAGTAAGCGGCCTAGGTCGAACACCCTTAACTTGTTGGTTAATTCTTTTAAGTTCCTCACCCTTACCACAAGTAAACCCACAGGGTCGAACACCCTCAACAAACAATTGAATTCGCCAAACATAACATCAATACTATTGACATCTGACAAACAAGATAGCATACTTAAAGCATTAATCACATTAACATAAAAACAAAGAAATGTACGGAGTGCCACAGACATGATGTACCAATTATTATAGACATAGGATCAATAACGATTCTGAATCATAAAAAATAAAAAAGTCTTATTCCGTCTTGTCATCGCCACCTTCCACGGCAATCGTCACTTTCTTCTCCTCCTCGACCGCTTCCTTCTCCACCTCCTCCTTCGGGCTACTCTCAGCCTCGTTAATGAGCTGCCCATCAATAACATCTTTATTTACATCAAACTTAGAGTCAGCGGCATCAACATCCTTATAAAGAAGGCCGCCTGCCGCAACCCCTTCTGGAACCCATTAATGTGCTCTTGGATAATACAGCCCTTCAAATCATCAAGTTCAACCTCGGTACCCTCATATTTTTCCTTCAAATCGTCATAGTCAGCCTCTAGGTCCGCTATCCTCTTGTTAAGCTTACCCTGTGAGTGCAAGCATCGAACCTTCCAGGTTCCCAAACTTTTCTTCTCCTCCTCCCAACTCTCATTCTCTTTCTTCCAAGCCGCCCTCTCCTCCGCAAACTTATCAACCTTCCCTTGGAACTCCTCCATCTTTTCCCGATTTACCTCCTTTACTTCCCGACGATACAAAGATCCAACTCGGCGACTTAAAATCAACGCTTTACTTCCAAATTTCACCATGGTCCTCACAAGATGATCCGACTCCATACTATCGATCAAGTTGATGATTGTCTCCGAAAGATTAATATCGATATCTTTCCTTACAGACGTTTTCGGCAGCTTAATCAAACCGGATTCTGGCCCTTTCGTCCCACTCGACGACCCCGACCCAAGTAATGTTGCCCTAACCTTCTTTACATCTTTACCCTTGCCGGGTCGAGCTGGCCCAAGTAACCACCATGCATGTGTACCTCAACCAGTGACTCCTGTTAGTTCGGAACATCAGTGTTCCCGGCTGTTTTGGCCTTCGCGGCCATCTCCTTCCTCAACGCTTGGAAAAGTGCCAAGTTCTTCTTCCTGGATTGAGCCACGTACCCTACAAAAACGCACCAAGACTCGGTTAAGTCAACTTAGAAACATTAATACAGTTTAAGTAATAAACAGATACCTTCAATATCAATAATCGGGTGAACCGAATTATAAACCCTAACTAGACCCTTAGTCGGCAACTTATTAGAAAACTTCATCAAGACCTCCACCACCTCCTTATCCACCGCCGACAACTCGTCGGTGTCCATGTCCTTATATCGAGAAGGGCTTCCCGTCCAGCTAAACGGGAACTTTGTGCTCCCATCTGCATTAACGAAATAGGACCTGCGCTCCTCTTTCACGATAACTTTAAAGTACCCGTCTTTGAAATGCTTGAAGGACTGAGGAGAACACATCCAATTTGTTGATGCTAGGGCGGCTCACCAAAGATAACCAAGTAGTTGATTGGCGGGGCCTAGTGTCATAAAAGTACAAAAATGCACGAGGAGAAGGTTGTAGATATAGTGATTGACACAAAACACGGAAGGCTTGCATGTAGGCCCAACTATTTGGATGCAGCTGTGTAGGTGCAACGTTTAGCGCACGAAGTACCCCCATGGTAAAGTCGTCCAGCGGTAACCTCACATGCAGCTGGGAGAAATGGCACATGTACATGTAAAAAAACTTCTCGGTCGCCCCCTCTTGCCCGTGGCATACGCGGTCAATGGCGCTCACCTGCTCCAAGGAAACAATACCCTTGTTTACACCTTTCGCGATAATAAGGGTACAATTTAACCAAGAATTCAGCAGATGAGACCACCGAAATAAAGACGATTGATTACAGACATCAGTAGCCACCCACCCATAACCACCCTTGGCTGGCCAGTTACTCTCCGCTATTTCTTCTAGAGGGTCTTCTCACACCTCAGTCACCGTTTCCATCAGAATTCTGCCCACCATATCCGCAGGACTAGTACTCTCCTCTTCAACATGTCTACCTATACTCCTCCCGGACTCCATACTCTCACTACTGGACGAAGACAACGACACACTATAACTACTACTAGACATACCTTTTTTTCTGAAAAGTTGACGGCAGGAATTAGGAACTAGTCGAACAGGTATAACGCACGCAAGATCTCTGATTGTGAAATTCTCACAAATGAACCAACAAGCATGCACCCATCATGAAATCCACATTTATAAGTGTGAATCCCAAATGATAAAACTTCTTCCCGCCAAAATCACAACCCATACCAATCGACATAACCATCCCAAGGGCCATGAGTATTAGAAACAACGGCGCCAAAACCCCTCTTTGATTTGACCTCTGACACCCCATGGAATGGTCAGACATAATTAATAATCTATAAATATACATGGACCCCACGAATTAAAGGTATGCATTCATTACTTCATTAATCACCTGATTTGACTTTTGAGAGCTTTGGCTGACTTAAGCTTCGGAGTCCCTTCTACAGGTAACCCCTCCCAGGTCCAAGCCGATATATGCCAAAGGGGAAGAAGCCAACTGAGGAGATAGTGGATATGGGTAAGGTGATACTTGTGCCTAACTGATCTTATTTGTTCTCTACAGGAACAAAACTAATTAGCCAATATCACCCAACACCCAAATATGAAAACTAGTAGCATAAAACTTAATGGAAACACAATTTGGTTCTCAAAGAGCCATATTGCTCTCGGTAAGATTGTAAAAGTGTACCAAAATTTTTCTTCTTTCAAAAACTAGTTTCACAAAATAATGAGAAAGGTGTTTTGGGTGGCTTGGACACTTAGTTCCCAAATTTTTAGGCCAAAATCAAGTTCAAGGAGCATACATCAAATAAGACATAAGGTGAATGCAATATTCAAATACTTGGAATAACAAGAACAAGAAAACTTCAAGCTAACATATGACATATGACTCAAGCAAAAGTTAGGCACATTTAAAGACTCAACATGACATACACAAAGACATAAACATGTAGCTATCATTCATTTAAACTCATGGATTTGAAGCTCAATGACTAAGCATCCAAAGACATGTTATCCAACCACATTTAGGAGCAAAAGAGTCACAAAACTGAAGCCAAAATTGCCACAACATAACCTAAAAATATTGTTTTTTGTATTCTCGGCAGCTCTGACCTTTGCTCACGCATTTGATCATAACTCTCTCCACAGAACTCCAAATGCGTTCATACTTCTTTTGTTGGAAACTAGACTTGTGGAGATTTCTTTTGGTATAAAGAACGTTACTTTTTGACCACTAAGACAGCTACATTATATTTTTTAAAATCGCACATGTTGTTGTCAACACTGTTTTTATGTGGATCATTCAAAGATAGCCACACAAGACAAGGTTAGAACATGAACACACCATATTCAAGGACAACTTAAGCTCTAGATAACAAATGATGTAGGATTATCTAGTTCCTTTGAGAAAATTAATGAATACGGTGATGATTGATTAAGAAAACCAAGGAAATCCCCACTAGACATTAAGATAGCAAGCTTTCTAGATGTGAAGGTTCCTTTCCAAGGTTCTATAGAGGAGGAGGATGGATTGATACAGAGTAAGAAACCAAAAGGAAAAACATATAATAGAAATAATATAAACCAAGAAGAGTAAATAAATTTAAAATGAAAAGCAAGGGAAAGGGGAGGAATGAAGGATTCATGCCACTACAAGGCTAGGCTAGAAGAAGCCATGGCAACCTTGAAGATGAGTGGTGTATGCCGCCACTTGCCAAGGCAAGATAAGGCTTGAAAGAACTGCACTCCCTAAGGAGGAATGCTCTCACGAAAGGTTGAAACACAAAGTGCATAAATTCTCCAAAATGTTCAACCCCTCTACAACTGTTAGAGGTCCCCTTAAATAAACAAGTCTAGGGGCCCCTTAGCAAAACAACTAAGTTAAAGGATTACAAAAGAAACCTAGCATGTTCTAGAAAGTAGGTCATCCTAGGGTGAACATGGGTGAATTTTCGTCCAAGCCATCTAGGTGGCAAGTCTTCATGGCATAGGCTCCCAAAAGAGGGTTCTAGAACTTTCTAGAAGACTTGGTGTCTAAGGTATATGGGCCTCTCCTTTCTAGATGCTTCTAGAAAGTCTTGTTCCTTCTCTCTCTTCCTTAGGACGCCAAGTGTCTCCTATGTGGTCCTCCTCCTTTCTTATTCCTACAAAAGCAAATTAAGGAATTTATTAGCATGTTGGTTTAAGGTTAAGCTAATCTTTTGAGTCAACAAGTCAACCCAAAGTCAAGGTCAACAAGTCAACTTAAAAATAGTCAACCAAGCCAACTTAATGGAATTTTAAACTAAAGAAAATAAAAGCAAAGAAAGGGATCAAGGAACTCCCTTTCTTCTAAGCATGTGCCATGGGCCATCATCCTTGGTAGGGATCGATCCTTTATCATAAACAAGTCACACATTCCTTGCACATAGGCGTTGAAGACAAGCTAGGTGAGCAAGCTAGGCATATGAAGGATCTAGAATCCTTGGTTTGGTGTGCACTCCACAAGGCCTAAAGTAAATGCCTAACTCTCTTTGGTGCAAAATGCTTTTAATACCCAAAATTTCTCTAAGGCCCAATACATGGCCTAAAAAAAATCCTATTTTATTAGGTCCAAATTATAAAGTCCAAAATTAACTCCTATTCTAATATTCAAAGGTAGAGACTTAGCTAGGTTTTCACATCCTCCTTAACTCAGTTAAACTTCATCTTGGGACTAACATGCTCAGAGGAGACCCAATCTTCTTGTATCCTCTTAGCCATAGCTATAGTTGTAGGTCCTTTGGCTAGATGTATCTCATCAATTTATAGCCATCATTAATAGCTAAATTTTTTAATAGCATTTTGGACAATGATGGTTTATGATTGTTATCAAATATACTTTTAAAAAGTCCTTTCTAGATTGATGAAAGGATCTATATAACTATATCATGTTACAAATGTCTTAAAGGTTCGAGTCTTTATCATACTTTTCTCCAGAACTATACTAATTTTGTTTGGCTACCCAATCTCTAAATGAGACACATAATATATAAAACTCCAAGGAGTGAAACAAATTAATTCCAACAATTGGAAATAAAGTAGTAAAAGTTACAAGCAGCACATGATTCTACTACTTTCACATCTAAATTTTGAATCATCAATACATTACCACTCATGTATCTCCATGGATACATAGAGAATAAATAGCACAATATTATCCTTTTTTATTTCTAATAAAAAGAGGACCACCACACAATTACTCATCATTGCTGCTTCGACTTTCCCAACAAGGTTGTGCCTAGTTCCCGCCAATATTCTCCACATGTTTTTCAAAAGAAAACCTGCCCAACATGTAATTTTAACATAATGTCACTGCAACATAACAACAATGTTTTTTCTACAACCTAGAGTATTCTAACTGATACTTTTTGTGTTAAAATGACTGGTTTCATTAAAAAAATAAATTAGAAGTCTACAAGATATGTGATGCTTCATACCGATTAAGTGATCACAGGAAGAGAGTATCACGCAGTCTTTCTTCTCTTGGCTGCAAAAAGTTGTTCCAAATTTTCTTTATCACAGCCTCCAATTTTGGGTCCATTTGCTCTTGGTTGTGAGTCAACATTACAAAACTTAAACCCAGATGATGTCAAATATACGGGAAAGACCCCACACCCTTTTATGGTGTGTTTATCACCATTAAATTCAAACATGAATGTAAAGCTATTAAAAGGACCGTACACTTCATCTGTTCCACCGAAATTGATCACATCATGATAAAAAAATAACACATGATCTGAAATTAAATTTTCGCAGCCTATAAACCTACGATGACCACAACCTACCAATATATCTTCTTGATAGATAGAACATGAAAACTGATGATCTGACATCGGTCCCTTGGCAATAATGATGCAAAAAATGTAACCCCACAAGTGAGATCTGGGAAGGGAAGGAATAGTTATTGAACTCTCTGTTGCATGAAACGCACAATTGTCGGTGATGTGGTCTCCCGGAAAGATGAAATAACCACCATCAAAATACACAGGATTGTAAGGATATTGTTGATGTTTGTCGGGTATGCAACTTTGTAACATGTGTCGTAACACTAGCTCTTGTGTGATGTTTTCCTCTAGAGAACGGCAATTAAAGGCACTCACCTCTTTCACTGATGGTGGAAGCTCTGGCAGAGACACAAGTTTCCAACAATCATTTATATGAAGTTCTCTTAAGGATGGTGGAAGCTCTTGTACAGATACCAGTTTCTTGCAATCATTTAACCAAAGCACTCTTAACATTGAAAGGCTTTTGATACTTGCAGGCAAGCACTCAATATTAGTTCCACGTAGGTCTAACTCTTCTAAAGATAACAAGTGACCAATTGATGATGGCAATACACCTATAGCAGTGTCAGGTAACTCCAATAGTGTCAATTTATCTGATGCCACTGAGAATTCTTTGAGACATGAACAACCAACGAGTGTTAGCACACGGAGAGATCTTAAATGAAGATTAACGTTTTCAATATGTCTACAGCCACTTAAGTACAAATATGTAAGCTTGGGGAGAGATATCATTGGTGACAACAATTCACGTATAGCGGTTTGAGACAAGTCCAAATGTGTCATCTCCTCTGATGTCACAGAGAATTCACTGAGAGATGAACAGCCTCTGAGTCTTAGTACATTTAGAGATTTTGAGTGAACATTTACGCTTTGAATGACTTTGCAACCACTTAAAATCAAATATTTGAGTTTGGGAAGAGATGAGATGGATGGATGAAGCTTACATAAGCTTTCACAATCATAAAGGGACACTCTTTCAAGTTTTTCCGCCATAGACAAGTCTGGGATCTCAATCAAGTCTCGAGAGTCATCAAGGTCAATTGTCTTTAAATTCACAAGGTTCTGTAACAAGAAAGATGCGTCACATTGCTAAACACTTATTGTATTCATAACTGTTAGGTTCACGGAAACAGTTTCAAATTCATACCTGAACCCCATCCCAAAGCATTTTAAGCTTGCTATTCCACATGTGAAGCTCTACAAGTTGTTCAGCACAAAAGTTTGATGGCAAAGACCTGAGACAGAATCCTTCCCACTCAAGGTACCTCAATTTGTAAGGCAACTCAATACCATCAGGAAGGTGCACACTAAATCTGCAACCCCATTTTCGTCTGTGGATTCTAAGAATTCTCATGTTAGTCATCTTTGCAAGGGAATCACAACTCAAATATAAATCTCCAGCTAATTGCTCCAAATCTAAAACCATGCCTTCAACAAAATCAGTCCCCTAACAAAAAATTTGAAATAATAATTAGCAAGTCTATCATCTTACCAACATTCTAAAACGATACGCGTATTATCAAATAGAAGCAATTCCACATCGTATCGTTACCTTGTTATATTTCAAAACATCATACACTTCCTCCTGTTTCCATAATCGACTTCGCCTTCCAAGATCTTTGATAGACTCTTGATGAACAATTTCCCAGCCCATTTTTTGTATCAAGTCATTCACTTTTATGTGACTATAATTTGAAATTGTTACGAGAGTTTTATCTAAAAGGGTTTCTATCCCAGATGCTGCAAAGAAATCGCAAGCCTCCAGAATATATGTTACCCTATCTCTTTCCCATCCATTGAAGAAGCACACAATGTCTAAAAAGATGTCCTTTTGAGATCGATCTAAGCACTCATAACTTAATTTTAGCACATTATGAATTTGAACATTTGGAATCTTTTGGAGTTTTCTCAATTCACATTCCCATACCACTTTACTTTTTTTGCGTAGATTTGAACCCAAAACTTTTAAAGCCATAGGAAGACCTTTGCAGTACAAAATTGCCCTTTTTGATAAATCTTCATATC
>Ga0209389_1000452_pt1 | contig 24494 bp, 19 predicted proteins | sample CowpearedBW_FD_187526 | JGI IMG/M metagenome (GOLD analysis project Ga0209389, IMG submission 187526) | Root nodule microbial communities of legume samples collected from California, USA - Cow pea red BW (SPAdes) (version 2) | ecosystem: Host-associated > Plants > Roots > Nodule | place: USA...
GGTCCTGTCACGGGTACGCTGCGCATGAACTTGATGTTCGGCAGAGAGTTTCGGAGCGCCACGACGTGATCGGGGGTAAGCAATTCGTTCGAAGCGCCAAGGTGCACGATGGGCGGGTTAAGCTCCGTGGCCATCCGTTCGATGAGAGCGACGTCCGCCGAAAGAAACAGCGCCGAGAGGACCGACGGCGCCCGGATCGCTTCCATGACAGCGGCCGCTTCGCCAAACGGAAGCTCGCGGGGGAAGGCGCCGTCCCCGACGAGCACGCCGACATGATCCATGCCGATCGCGGATATCGCGTCGGCTTCGGCGGGCGTCGCGACTTCGTAGATCTGGGTCAGCATCGTTCGGCGTCCGCGATGTCCTTCCCACTGACGAAAATGATTGGGTGACGCGAGCGTGGCCGCAACTGCTCAATCTCTCTATGCGTTTGGCTCGGGGTTGCTAACGGCAGTACTCACCTTCTTGTCCGGCAAACTGTATGCGTCCTATGCCGGGGCCGCGTTCTTTCCTATGGCGGCGCTCTGCGTCCTCGCACTCCCATTCGCCTGGTTTGGCTTCGCCAAGGGGAGAGGCTGATCCTTTGGATCGAGCGAACGGGCGGCCGTCGGTCTACGCACCGGCGAAACGCAGAACTCGAACTGCGTCTCATGCCTCGGCCAGTGCGGCGATGCGACGAGATTCTGTTCGAAGCGAACTGACGTCCTCTGTAACATGCATCTCATGCTCGGTCGGGACCACGTCGGAGGCTCTCGAAGGAGACGGCAGGCTAAAAATCTACACTGACAGCGACGTGGCCTCGATGTTCAACTTGGTTGCTGGCTTCATGCGGGCCTTGCAGACAGGTGTCCCGATCCATTCGGCACGCCTGAATCTCTGATACGGCGTAACTTTCGCCGATGCCCAAGTGAGGACCGTGGCGGCTCAACCAAGGAGCCGGCTTAAAACCGATCGGTGCGAACCTTCTGGCTACGTCAGCGCGCGATTCTCGCAGCATTCCACCGCGATCTTTTGGGAAAGCATAACATCTCCGACGGGCAGATTACCACGCGGCATGAAACACAGGCCGCACGTCGAGCGGCCCTTTTCGTCGATCTCACAGACGTTCGTCAACGCGCCCGCGTAGATCCGATATTGCGTGCCAGTGTCGCCACCGATGACCTCGAAATAGCCTTTTTCCCACGAACTGCGCGCGCTGCGCCGGCGATAGCCACGTCCGCAAGAGCTGCAGCGAGCGGCCCTCCGGAGTTCTCTCGGCGCCGTGTCTGATGAAGAGTGCCCGAATGGCTCTCGCCCGCCGGCGTTCATGTCGGCGAGATGATCTGAAGCCCAACATGGTCCGCGCCGATCACCCGCCGACGAGCCTAGGGAGGAGACGGTTGCTTCGCGTTCGGGTCAAACGATCGCATTTGCGATCCTTGACCCGAACCCGTACGGACCGCCGCGGTGAGGCCGGTCCCGGTCAGTTCGTAGAACCGCCGCTCCGCCTTCTCGATAGTTCTCGTGCGTCATCTGGATTGAAAAAGTGACGGCTGTCACCGGTGCTGTCCATCACGATCTCGATCGCCATGATCGTCTTCGTCGGAATGATGATGGCCAAGGCGTTGTCCAAGTATCAGCCCGAAGTCGCGCAGTTTCAAGACAAGAAGAGGTCATCGCAAAAGCCGGGCTTGCCCAAAGAGGGCTATGCCGGTGACGCCTGCGATAAACCCTGGCACCAACAGTGAACCGACTGCCGAGCGGTATTAAGTTCCGATCGTATATTTAATGGCGACGTTTCATCAGCTCGTAAGGCAAGCGGCGACGGAGGCGACCACCGCTTCGGTCAGCATAGCGGTGGCGTGCCGGTCGGAAGTGCGGCGGGATCGGTACAGCGGCGCGACGTCATCGACGACCTCGCCAAGCTGATACGGCTTCTCCCATCGCCTGATGTCGTGGAAGCGTTCCGAGATCGCCTCAGCCGAGTAGCCGGTTGCGAACACGAAGGGGACTTCTTGCCGTACGAGCTCGTCGGGCACCGTGTTTGCCGAGTGGCCATGCGGATTGTCGTCGATGATCGCGACATCGAACCCGTCACGGCGGACCAACTCGAGGACCTCGGACAACTCGGCGACAAATGACTGGGTCCCGTGTTCGTTGCATGCTTGTGAAATTTAGCGTTGTTGTCGGCCGAGAGAGCGTAAATGGGGCCCGGACTGTGTCTGCCGCGGAGCTTCAACAGCGTCTTCAGGCGCTCGCCTCTCAATTGGCTCAGGTCGAAGAACTCAGGTGTGAAGTGACCCTGGCTGAGCGGAGAATACGGTCCCGCTCCAAGCGGAACCTCAGGCGCCCCGACACGAAAGCCGTCCGCTCATTAGCTAGTCTGCTCGATGCGCTACGTAGCCCATGCAGATGATTTGTCCGGCGTCTCACTCGCGATCTACGAAATCGAATGCGCAAGTGATAACGAGGCAATTCGTCGGGCCGAGAGTTTTCTGGAAGCTCATCCGACGATCGAAGTCTGGCATGGACCACGGCGGGTCGTGCGGTTGACGCGCCCAAGCTGTAGGCCCAGCGGGTAGCCCGATTGTGAGAAAGGCCCGGGGTATCTAGGAGCCCGGGCAAATAGCCTTAGCAGCCTGGCCGCCAGATCGTTCGGCTACGACCGCCAAATATCGAGAGCCGCGGGAGACTTCTTGAGCTTCGTCAACAGGTCATGGCATCTCACGCATCCAGCTCGTCGGAGCCCCGCTGCCGGGACACCGCGAGGGCGGTGCCTAGCTACCGTCCTGTTCGAGTGGGCATCGTGCAATTCCGCAGAAGGTGCGAGGCTCAGAGCCGCCGCTCGCGTTTCTCTGTGCCGTTTCATGCTTTGCGGGCTGCGCGATGCTTTGTGGCTGCGCGGATACGCTCACTTACCCTTACCCTTACTTTTATCGTTACCATGCTGGCCGCCCTTGCGCTCACCCTTGTGGGCGCCCTTGTGGCCGCCAGCACCTGGCCCGGTTCCAGACTTGTCGCCCTTGGCGAGGATTACCTTTGGTCCCAAGGAGCCTTGGTCGCCACTTCCGGCGATGCTGCCGGGAGTGATTTGACCTGGCTGGATGGTAACGCCAGCAGCTCCCAATTCAGCGTCTCCGACTAGCGCCCGCGCGTCTGTCAACGCCATCACTGTCGTTGGCGCACAAAAAATGACTGTCAGAACCAAAATCGTTCGTCGCATGGCACCCTCCATGGGGAAACTGATGGGAAACTCCGAATTCACCCCTAAGTTCCTGACACTCAAGGCCACCCACGTGATCGGCCCCGGCAGATCGCTCCGGTCTCAACGCCCCTTTGCGCGGGTTTCCGGAGCCAAGTTGATCGGCGCCGCTGTTCAAGCGTTCTATTCACCAGATGAGTCCGGCCGCCTGGGCCTCCACTCGATCATGCAATTCATTGATTCCAAGCATGGAGCGCACGCGCGCAACCGGCGCGCCGTGAAGCGAGAGCACTGTGATAGGACTTCCTCAAACGCTTGCGGCCCATTTTTCGCGTTATAGCTTGGCCGTGAACGGCGCGACGGAAGATTCCCGAATACTGGCCGACGCACAGCAGGCATTTAAGCCGTTGCCTAGGGACGAGGCGCCGCCAGAGTTTCCGGTCACGCCGGAGCGCGTCGAACTGGGTCGTATGCTGTTCTTCGACGCCCGTGTTTCGGTAGATGGCACGGCAAGCTGCGTTCGCTGTCACGAGCCGTCTCTTTATGGATCGATGGGCTGAAGAAACCTCATGGCGCGCGCGACGCGATCAACCCGCGCAATGCGCCAACCGCACTTAACGCCGCCCTGCAGTTTAGCGCGCATTGGCACGGCGACCGGAAAAACGTCGAGGACCAGGCAACTCAAGCGCTGATCGGTCCGACAAGTTTCGGCAATCCTGACTATGACTCCGCTATGAACGAAATAAAGGCAATTCCCGGTTATCCGAAGATGTTCGGCAAGGCATTTCCGGGCGAGCAGGATCCTGTGACGCCGGAGAATTGGGGCAAGGCAATCGGCAGCTACGAGCGCGCGCTGGTTACTCCATCTCGTTTCGATCAATATCGTTCGCGTGATGTCCAGGCTCTCTCAAGCGCCGAACAGCGTGGGTTGAGAACGTTCCTGGAGACTGGCTGCGCAACCTGTCATAACGGCCAAGGCATCGGGGGTAGCACGTTCCAGAAATTTGGGGTCGAAGATTATTGGAAGGAAACCGGAAGCGCCGAGATCGACAAGGGCCGCTTCGATGTCACCCATGATGAAGCTGACATGGACGTGTTCAAAGTGCCCAGCCTGCGCAACGTTGCAATGAAACCGCCGTATTTTCACGACGGAGCGATCAACACGCTGCCAGAAGTCGTGCGTTGGAAAGAATCTTGCCCAGCACGACGTTGCGGACATCGTGGCTTTCCTGGGAAGCCTAACCGGCCAGTTACCAGATAATTTTCGCGAAGTTCCTGTGCTACCCCCTAGCGGCTTCGCAGCGCCGAATCAAACGACCGGACAGAGACAGTGAGCGCTGAGCCGCGCGAGCACTCGGCTCGATCCGCCAGCTCACCCCACGCGAGAGTGAGCTATGACGCGAATCATTTTGAGCATGCTGATTTTGATCAGCTGCATCCCCAGTGCAGTCTGTCAAGATTACCGCAGCAAACGGCCGAGCGATGGGGTTCGTGGCGACGGGCCTGTTCGGAGCGCTTGTCAAGGAAGCTGAGATTGAGAGATTATGTCGCGGCGAAGAGCGAGCTGGCCGCTGTCTGGTGGACCAGAACCCAAATGAGTTGTCTGAAGGATGCAAGGCCGCATTGGCGAGGCGGGGATCGCAGTAGCGTGACATCACAAGGGCGGGTTTGAAACCATTCCCTAGGTCTTCGGTCCGCCCATGTCACCGCGCTGGGGCTTCTGCCTGCGCCCGATGCGACGCCCGTGGCGAGACGACGTTCCTTTCCCGGCCGAAGCAGCGTCCACCTGACCCGCACCCAGCTGGTGCTGCTCGCTGGCTGGTCGTTGCCCCAATTCCTTGCTCTGCGGCTGCACAGCAGCATTGCTGGAAGCCTTCGAACTCGACTCGGCGACAACACGCAGCACGATCACCGATACGAAGCCGCTGAGCACGCCGGCGGTCAGATTCGGCACCAGCTTGATGGCGGGAAAGAGGTAGATCTCTGCCCTGGCGCCGAGCAGCAGCACGACGACAAATTCGGTCGCGGTGCGCGCGATGGCCGCGAAGAACCCAAGCACGCAATATCCGAGCGCCCACGGTGGCCATCTCCGTACCAACGGCTCGCCAATGTCAATGACGAGCCCAGGTGCGACGTGCTTGAATATTTCCAGAACACCGAACCGGCCGTCGCCCTGAAGGAAACCGATGACGCCCATGATCGAACCTGCCGCAGTGGCGCCCCACCGGGACTGCGTCAGGCGCGCGGCGAGAACATACAGCGGAAACAATAGAAACGTCTTGTGCCCCGATGCGAATGGTAGGCCCGGCAGGATCTTGAGCATCTTGAGTGACGCCATGCACAGGGCGATTCCCGCAATGATCGCAACATCATGAGCAAACTGCCCCTCAACCCGCGGATCGACATCGGAAGCGGTATGGGTTTCCGCAAGCACAATGTTCTGTCGGATGATGTCGGCAAACGCGCCAATGTCACCTCGCAGGACCTGCCGCAAAAAAGCAAAAACTCCGGGCCTAGATGTGCGGCCGCGTGCGCCGCCCCGCCCGCGCCCGGTTCCGTGCGTGCCTTCGAGCAGCGCGAGGGTCCGGTCGAGCGCCAGTACGAATAGCGGCGGTAATCCGATTGCATGCAGGCCATCGATCAGGTCACGGCCGCTCCCGGTCAGCCGCACGACGGCCGATGCCAATAGGATAGTCACGATCTGCAGACACATGAGCGCCGCCCTCTCGAGTCCGCTCTCGTTGATCGTCAGCGACCAGCCAACCCACGGAACGGGCCAACTCGTCAGCACGTCGTTTGCAGAAGGGTTCTCAGGCGGCAGCAGGGCATACATGCCAATCAGAAAGGCGAACAACCACTTAAGCCGCAAGGCCATGCGTGTGACGTCGCCCAGACCAACTCGGCAGGCCAGGAGAATGATGGCCTGGATTCCCGCAAGGCCCGGAATGACAAACCAGCGCGCCGGCGCGGTCAGCGAGAGCGCCGGCACAGCGAACGCAACCACCGTCACCGCGAGAAGGTACGAGACCTTCAACACGGCAGTCCTGCTGGGGTTGTCGCGCTGCATCTCGGTCACGCTGGACCACTCCTCTGCCAATCCCGCAATGGCAATCAACGACCGGCTGGATTACGCTTGATCGGGACCGCTCCTATGTGCGTCTCGTTACCCATCATTTAGCCGGATATCTCCCGCTGCGCCCGCATCGGTGCGAGTGCGCGAGGCCCGGTGTTCAAATCTACGCCTTTCGACCTTGGGCCGCAGGCGGTCGAGCGCCAAATACACAACGGGTGTTGTGAACAGCGTCAGTACCTGGCTCACCAGCAGCCCACCGATAATCGAGATGCCGAGCGGCTGCCGCAGCCCGGAGCCGACACCCAGTCCGACCGCAAGCGGCACCGCCCCAAGAATCGCGGCGATGGTCGTCATCAGGATGGGACGAAATCTCAGCCTACACGCCTCGAAAATCGCCTGCTCCGGCGAACGGGCGTATTCGCGCTCAGCGGCGAGCGCATAATCGATCAATATGATCGCGTTCTTCTTGACGATGCCAATGAGCAGGATGATTCCGATCACGCCAATGAGATCGAGCGGGCGCCCAACCGCCCAGAGCGCCAGGATGGCGCCGACCCCGGCTGACGGGAGCGTCGACAGGATCGTCACGGGATGAATGGTACTCTCGTAGAGAATACCGAGCATCACATACACGGCGAAAAGCGCCACGGCGATCAGCACGGGCTGCGAGGCGAGCGAGTCCGTGAACGCTCGTGCATTGCCTTGAAAGTTGCCCTGGATATGGCTTGGCGGGCCGATTTCGCCCATCACGCGCTCGACGATCTCCGTACCTCGCTGGATTGGTAGGCCGGGTCGCATGGAGAAAGTGAGCGTCACGGCCGGAGCTTGCCCTTGATGGGCGACAGCACTCATTTGGACGCCGTGCTCGACTCGCACAACGCTCCCCAAGGGGACCTGCCTGCCACCTGGCCCGGCGACGTACAACTTCGCCAACGAGGACGGGTCTTCCTGCAGCTCCGGTGTGGCCTCAAGGACCACGTGATACGTGTAATGGGGAGCATAGATAGATGATACAAGGCGCTGGCCGAAGGCATCATAGAGTGTCTGGTCGATATCGTTCGGGGCCACCTGGAGCCGTGCAGCCGCGTCGCGGTCGATGACGAGCATCGTCTGCAAAGCGCCCACCTCGAGATCGGTCGTTACGTCCCGAAGATCAGGGAAGTCTTTCAGACGCTCCACAAGGCGTCCCGCCCATATCTCCAATTCAGCCAGATCCGGTCCCGTGATGGTGTACTGATATTGTGCCTTGGAGATCCGGCCGCCGACGCGCAACTCCTGCACGGGCACCATATAGAGTGCAACTCCCTGCACCTCACGCGTCGCTCGGCGCAGGCGCGCGATGACCCGCTCCGTGTCGAGGTCGCGCTCAGCCAATGGCTTCAAGGCGATAAAGATACGAGCCTGGTTCAAAGTGGCGCCGGATTGACCGGTATAGCTCCCCACCCTCACTACAGCCGGATCATTGAGGAGGACGCTCATAAGGGCCCGTACCCTCTGCGTCATGGCTTGGAATGAAACGGTCATCGGCGCTTCAGCGATGGCGACAATGGCGCCCGTGTCTTGCTGGGGAAAAAATCCCTTTGGCACCTGGATCCAGAGGACAGCGGTGGCGAGCACAGTTGCTCCCATCACTACGAGAGTGGCGTTGCGATGTTGCACGACGACCACGAGGGCGGCTTCGTATGCGGTGAGTAGTTTCTCGAAAATGAGCTCAAACGGGGGTTTCCCAGCTCCCCTGCGTGCATGACCGAGATAGGCACCCATGACCGGAATCAATGTCAGGGACACCATCGCCGAGATCGCGATGGCCAGCGCCAACGTGACGGCAAACTCGCGGAACAGCCGCCCGATCATGCCCCCCATAAACAGAAGCGGGATCAAGGCGGCGATCAGGGATACGCTGATCGAAACGACCGTGAAACCGATCTGGCGAGCGGCTTGGCGCGCTGCCTGGAGCGGCGACTCGCGGCTTCCCATCCGGCGGCTGATCGCTTCGATGACCACGATGGCGTCATCGACAATGAAGCCCGTCGCAACCGTGAGCGCCATCAGGGACAGGTTGTCGATGCTGTAACCGAGCAGGTGCATCGCGCTGAAGGTACCGGCAATCGACAGCGGGATGGTAATTCCTGCGGCCAAAGTGGCCCAGAGCCGCCGCAAGAAAAGGAACACCGTAGCCACGATAAGTCCGAGGCTGGTCAGAAGGCAGAGTTCTATCTCGCGCACGCTGGCGCGGATCGTCTCCGTTCGATCGCTCATCACCGACAGAACAACGGCCGGCGGGAGCCATGCCTGCAGTGCGGGAAGAAGCGCGCGGATGCGATCCACTGTCTCGATCACGTTGGCGTTGACCTCCTTGAAAACGAAGACCAGCACGGCCGGCTGATTGTTGAACCACCCCGAGGTGCGGACGTTCTCGACGCTGTCGACGATCGATGCGACCGCATCGAGTCGGATAGGTGTTCCGTTTCGAGTGGCGATGATCACTGACTTGTATTCGTCGGCCCATCGCATCTGGTCGTTGACGCGAATGACATAAGAGCCGTCAGTTGCGTCGATGCGTCCCTTGGGTCCCGTTGCGTTGATGGCATTCAAGGCGCCCCTCACATCCTCAAGACCGAGCCCCATCGAGGCAATTGCAGCTGGGTTGACTTGCACGCGCACGGCAGGCTTCTCGGAGCCGTTGACCGTGACTTGGCCGACGCCCTCTACCTGGGAAAGCTGTTGCGCCAGAATCGTTTCTGCCGCCTCGTAGACCACGCCGGACGGAAGCGACGTGGATGTCAGCGCCAGGATCAGGACCGGAGCTGCTGATGGATTATTCTTGCGCCATGTTGGTGGGTGCGACATGCCCGCCGGAAGATCGGGGGCTGCCGCGTTTATGGCTGCTTGCACGTCGCGAGCCGCTGAGTTGATCGGGCGGTTCAGCTCGAACTGGGCGACGACGGTGGTGATGCCGAGAAGACTCGTGCTGGTGAGTTCGGCAATGCCGGCGATTTGTCCGATCCGCCGCTCCAACGGTGCGGCGACGGCGGTGGCCATGGTTTGCGGTTCGGCGCCCGGAAGCTCTGCCGTCACCATGATGGTCGGGTAGTCTACCTGCGGCAGTGATGCCACAGGCAGAAATCGAGACGCCAATGCACCGCAAAGCAATAGCGCCAGCATCAGCAGGCTGACGCCGACAGGTCGCCGCAGGCACGTTTCCAGAAAGCCCACCATGAACTCCGATCGTTTTGGCTCGTGCTACCTCATTCCGCAGCCCCCAGACTCATTCGCAAGCGATGGCGAAGCCGCGCCCGGACTTGGTCGAGCGCAACGTAGATTACCGGGGTTGTGTAGAGCGTCAGGAATTGGCTGAGCAGCAGCCCACCGATGATCGCAATGCCAAGTGGACGGCGCAGCTCTGATCCCGGACCGGTCCCCAGTGCGAGAGGAATGGATCCTAGAAGGGCCGCCATCGTCGTCATCATAATTGGACGGAAGCGCTTTAGCGAAGCCTCGAAGATCGCTTGCTCCGGACGCAGCCCTCGCGTCCGCTCCGCATCCAAAGCGAAGTCGATCATGATGATCGCATTCTTCTTAACGATCCCGATGAGGAGGATGATGGCGATCACCGCGATCAGCGACAGGTCGTTTCCCGTGATCATAAGCGCGATCAAGGCGCCAATTCCCGCAGAAGGTAATGTCGACAATATCGTAATCGGGTGAATGGTGCTTTCGTAGAGCACGCCGAGCACTATGTAGACGGCGAACACGGCGGCGAGGATGAGCCACACTTCGCTTACGAGTGAGGCCCGAAACTCGGCGGCCTCGCCGGCGAAGGAGCCGATGACGGAATTGGGCATGCCAATCGCCACCTCTGCTTCACGCAAGGTCTGAACTGCCCGTCCGAGTGAGACACCCGGGGCCGGATCGAAGGAGAGCGTGACGGACGAAAAAAGGCCCTGGTGTGTGACCGCAAGTGGCGCGTTACCAAGCTTCACCGTGGCGAAGCTTTCGAGTGGGACCTGCGCGCCCTGGCTCGATTGCACATAAAGGCGTCCCAGGTCAGCTGGGTCGAGCTGGAAGTCCGGCGCCACCTCCAATACGACGTGATACTGATTCTGTTGCGTGTAGATGGTCGAGACTTGACGCTGCCCAAAGGCATCGTAAAGCGTATCATCTATTGTCTGCGGAAGCACTCCAAGGCGTCCCGCCTTGTCGCGGTCGATCACCACGTCGGCGGCAAGGCCGCCTGTCTGTTGGTCGCTCGCTACGTTGTGGAGCAATGGTGTCGAGCGCAGTTTTTCGAGCAACCGCTCAGCCCACTCGGCCAACTCCACGGGGTTCGCGTCGACCATGATATATTGGTACTGAGTTCGACTGGTGCGGGTCCCAATCTGAATTTCGGGTGCGGGCTGGAGGTAGACCGAGAGGCCTTGCACCTCGGCCATGGCGGTACGGAGCCGCGCTGCGATTTCGGCGGCCGTATCGGTCCGCTGGTCGCGCCGCTTGAGCACGATGGTCATGCGCCCGCTGTTCGATGTCGAATTAACAAGTCCGACGCCCACGAATGAATCGACCCCGCCGACATCTCGATCGCGACGGGCGATCTCAGCAGCCCTCGCCTGCAGCCGCACCATCTTCTGAAATGAAATTCCGGGTTCCGCATCCGTCGTCGCAGCGATGACTCCTGTATCCTGGACGGGCAAAAAGCCCTTAGGAACCAGCACGTAGAGCGCGACGGTAGCAACCAGTGTCGCCACTGCGACCGCGAGCGTCGCCGCCTTTTGCCGCATCACCCACGCAAGGCTCCGTTCGTAGAGCGCCAGGCTCCTGGCAAATGCCCGCTCGGAGGCACGCAGGAACGCGTTGCTGCTCTGCGCCTGCTGTCTGCGCAGGAGGTGCCCGCACATCATTGGAGTGAGCGTCAGCGATACGATGGCCGACACAACGATGGTGACCGACAATGTCAGCGAGAATTCCCGAAACAGTCGCCCGACGATTCCCTGCATAAAGAGAAGCGGAATAAACACGGCGATAATCGAGACCGTCAGGGAGATGATGGTGAACCCAATCTGACGTGCGCCCTCATAGGCGGCCTCCAGCGGCGCCTCTCCAGCCTCGATGTGACGCACGATGTTTTCGATCATGACGATGGCGTCGTCGACGAGGAAACCGGTCGCGACGGTAAGCGCCATGAGGGAGAGATTGTCGAGGCTGAATCCCGCCAAGTACATGACGCCGAACGTCCCGATGATCGAAAGCGGGATGGCGACGCTCGGGATGACCGTCGCCCAGAAGCGGCGGAGAAACAGGAAAATCGCGAGTACGACCAGCCCGACGGTGAGCAACAGCGTGAATTCGACATCGGCAATGCTGGCCCGGATAGTCTCCGTACGATCGCTCAGGATCGTCAACCGAACCTCTTGCGGCAGGGCCGCACGCAGCCGCGGCAGAAGCTCATGAATGCGGTCAACCGTCTGGATGATGTTGCTCCCAGGCTGACGCTGAATGTCTAGGATGACGGCTGCTCGACCGTTAAGCCAAGCGCCGACTTTCGTGTTCTCGGCCCCGTAAACCGCGCTACCGACGTCGCCGACGCGGACAGGCGCTCCGTTTCGGTACGCGAGGATCACGTTTGTGTAGGCCTCAGGTGCCAGAACCTGGTCATTGGCCCCTATCATGAATGATTGGTGTGGGCCGTCGAAGCTGCCCTTGGGCTGATCGACATTCGTGCGCCCCAGCACCGTGCGGACCTGTTCAAGGCTTAGACCATAGGCGGCGAGCTGGACGGGGTTGACCTGGATCCGCACCGCAGGTTTCTGCCCGCCCTGGATCATCACCGCCCCGACGCCAGTTACCTCGCTCAGCTTCTGCGCCAGCACCGTATCGGCAAGGTCCTGGAGTTTCGTGATTGGCTGCGCGTCAGAGGTAAGCGCCAGAATGAGAATCGGCTGGTCCGCCGGATTCACCTTTTTGTACACTGGCGGGTATGGAAGCCCGCTTGGCAGCGAAGCTGCTGCTGCGTTGATGGCCGCCTGTACGTCCTGCCCAATCGAGTCAATGTCCCGGTCAAGGACGAATTGCATGGTAATCACGCTGATTCCAAACGAACTTGTCGACGTCATCAGCGACAGACCTGCAATCTGTCCCAACTGCTGCTCGAGCGGCGTCGTGACCAGCGATGCAGTCGTGTCCGGGCTTGCACCGGGAAGCTGTGTCGAAACTTGGACCGTCGGAAAGTCGATCTCGGGCAATGAGGAGACCGGAAGCAAACGAAATCCAAGCGCTCCGGCAACAAGGATCGCGATGCTTAACAGTGAGGTCGCGACCGGGCGGGCGATGAAGGGTGCGGACACGCTCATGGCGGCCGCCGATGCTGCCGATTCGGCGCTACTTCTGGTGGACGCATGGGGGACGTGATCTGTGGCGCTGAGGTGTCGCCTTCGGCGTCGGCCGTCGCCTCAGTTGGAATCACGGTCGCACCCGGCCGCAGCTGCTCCTGGCTGGTGACAACGACTTTCTGACCGGGCTCGAGGCCGGATTCGACAAGTGCCACGTTGCCATCGATCTGGCCGACTCGGATCGGCCGCATCTCGACCTGGTTCTCGGGACCGATCACATAAGCAAACGTGCCGCTTGAATTACGCTGGACGGCCGCACTCGGCACGACGGTGCCATCCTTGACAGTGTCGAGCCTTACACGAACGTTGACGAACTGGCCCGGCCAAAGCTTGCGCTCAGTGTTGGCGAATGTGGCTTTAAGTCTGATCGTGCCGGTCTGAGGATCGATGCGGTTATCGAGAACCGCAAGAACGCCCTCTTCCCACAATCTCTTCCCGTCTGCATCGAGCGCCGCCACCGCGACCTTCCCTTTGGCGAGCGCGCGATTCACCGTCTCGAGATGCTGTTGGGGTAGAGAAAAGGCGACAGAGATTGGCTGCAATTGCGTGATGATGACGATTCCACTCGACTCTCGCGCGCGAACAAAATTCCCTGCATCAATCAGCCGCACTCCCGTACGGCCTGCGATCGGTGCCCGGATGCTTGTGTATTCGAGTTCCAACCCGGCTGCGTCGATGTTTGCCTGGTCCGTCTGCAGGGCCGCTTCCAGCTGCCGGACCAGCGCACGCTGGGTATCTACGGTCTGCTGTGTGGCAAACTGGCCAAGCTTCACAGCGCGATCGAGATCGAGCTTGGCGTTGGCCAGTTGGGCTTCGTCCTTTGCCTTTATGCCCTGGACCTGGCTGAGCTTGGCCTCATAGGGACGCGGGTCGATCTGGGCCAGCACGTCGCCGGCCTTTACCTCCTGACCTTCGGTGAATTCGACTTTCTGGAGTAGACCGTCGACCCTCGCTCTCACGGTGACAGTGTTGAAAGCTTCAACGGTGCCAATGCCGTCGACGTTAACCGGCACATCCTGACGAACCACTGGAGCTGTGACGACGTCGATCGGCCCGCTGAGGCGGTGCCTACCACGGCCACCTCCGCCTCCACCTCCGCCCCCGCCACGATAGGCGCCTGCCACATCCGCATCGTCGCGAGTACGGATAGCCCCGGTCTGGTCATGTGCGTACCATGCGACCGCGGCGGCCATGATCAAAAGAACGCCCCCGGCGCGAATTGCATTCAACATGGGGGATCATCCACTTCCCCACAGTGTAGGCCCACTTGAGAGGATTAGCAAAAATTGCTCGCTAGGAGCTTGAAGAGCCTTGAAGCGTTATCGTTTGCAGGGTTCCATCTCCGCAGAGGAGGTTTCTTATGCGTCGAGCACCCATCATCCTCGCCTCAGGCGTCTTCCTCTGGCTTGGCCTCGGCGGTGCCGAGGCTGCTCTCGGCCCAGCGCGGCTGGCGCAGCCAGAGGGGGTCCTCACCCAAGCGCAGTACTATCCCGGCTGGCGACGCCACCCTGGCTGGCGCGGGCGTTACGCTTACGCTCAGCCGTACGCTTATCCGGGGTGGCGGCACCGTTATCCCGGTTGGCGCTGGCGTCATCCTGGTTGGCGTTGGGGCTATTAATATACGGCAGGAGCTAACCTGCGGTCCTGCGGCTGAATCGTTTTGCCGGGTCTGCGTTTCGTGCCGCACTGACGGGGTGACTGCCATGTAGAACGTGCTCGCCAGCATGAGTGACGCTACCACGCTGGCAAGCGCCTTCTTCACAGGTGTCGCATCCGCCTCCCGAAACAGTAGAATCGACCAGAGTAAGAGAGACAGCGCGTAGGCTACACCAGCAATACCAGCATGTTCGGCGAATAACCGCAGACTGAGATCAAAAGCTTCAGCCTCAAAGAAGGCGGACGCCGCATAGAGCAGGACGCAGGTGGACAGCAGCGATAGAGCCTGCAGCGCAAAGCGCCGAACGAAGCCCGTACCTCTTATCCCAAATAGCATCAGCGCGAACCAATAGAACTCCTCAGCTAGAATGACGAAGACGACGGCCGCTCCGCCAGTCGGGACTGAGTCCGGCGTTTGGCTGATAAGCGTTTGAACGGCGGTCGCCAGAGCAGCTCCCGCGACCCAAGCCGTGAAAGCAATGAGCGCGACCATAGTCGCGATTGCCCCGACCAGCGCAGAGCTCCACTCCCGCTTCGCCCAATCTTCCGGTGCGGGACCTAAACCCTGAATTGCTGACCGGCCACTCTCGGCTTTCGAGCCGTTGCTGCGGTCGCGAGCCTCGCTCACTTCTTTGGCTTGCTTGGCTTCTTGAAAAATGCCCAGGTCTGACACCGGCTGCCAGCGCTGTATTTCATGGTCCAGGAATAGTGACCGGGGTTCGACCGCGCCGGCTCGTATGGCCGCGTCCAGTCTGACAAATCTGACATATTCCGCTCGATACCGTCCGCACCGATCACTCGATATGCGGTGCTCGCCGGTCGCCCCGGGTGGGCGAGCGAGCTCTTCGAAGCTGTGGCCATTCACGGCTTCCTGAATGGATTTGGGAGCCTCTTGCGTCTGAAACGTTTAGCTTCGACGAAAGTTACTCAGGGATACTGTCGCAAAGGCGAAAGCATTCCGGCTGGAGGGTCCGTGCCTAACATCCGTGTCAGAATGCCTAAACATGAACGCTGGCAAGCGCCATTTCGCGAGCCCAAACACTCCTGGGCAAGGATCGTTGCCCTTTGCGCAGCCCTGCTCGCCCTGGTTTGCACAGGCAACGCACGACCCGCTCGGGCCGACCGGCCGGATGTGCTCGTCTTCGCCGCGGCAAGCCTGAAAACTGCCCTCGATGAGATCAACGCCCAATGGCATGAGCGCACGGGCAAACGAGCCGTAATCTCCTACGCTGCGAGCTCTGCGCTCGCCAAGCAGATCGAGCACGGAGCGCCAGCCGACATCTTCATCTCCGCAGACGAGGATTGGATGAACTACCTTGCAGAGCGCAAGCTGATTAGGCCGGAAACACGTTCGGATCTCGTTGGCAACCGGCTCGTGCTCATCTCGTCAAAGGGCGCCGATCTCCATGTGAATATAGCCCCCGGATTTCCCTTGCTGTCGCTTCTCGGACAGGGACGCCTCGCAATGGCCAACACGGAAGCGGTCCCGGCTGGTAAGTACGGCCGGGCGGCACTCGCGGCACTCGGCGTCTGGGAGTCGGTCAAGGGCCGCATCGCCCAAGCTGAAAACGTCCGCGCCGCGCTGCTCATGGTCTCTCGGGGCGAAGCCCCGCTCGGCATCGTCTATGAATCCGATGCAGCGTCCGACCCAAATGTATCGCGCGTGGGAACCTTCCCGGAGAATATGCACCCGCGCATCGTTTATCCGATCGCGGTCACAGCCAGTTCGACGAAGTCGGCCGCGGGTGCCTTCGTCGATATGCTCAAGACGCCGGAGGCGCGCACTAAGTTTGAGAAGGAAGGATTCACAACACTGGAGTGAGGCCAGCCATGCTCACGCTAACGCCTGAGGAACAAGCCGCCGTCGACCTCAGCATACGGGTTTCCCTTTGGGCGACGGTGACGAGCTTGGCGCCGGGGCTTGTCGTCGCGATGCTCCTGTCTCGTGGAAAATTCTGGGGCAAGTCAATCCTGAACGGAATTGTATTTCTACCCCTGATCCTTCCGCCCGTGGTCACGGGCTATATCCTGCTTCTCTTGTTTGGCCGACGCGGGCCACTCGGCGCCTTCCTTGCGGACAACTTCGGAATAGTGTTTGCTTTCCGGTGGACCGGCGCAGCGCTCGCTTGCGCCGTGATGGGATTCCCACTCCTGGTCCGAGCGTTGCAGTTGTCCATAGACGCAACAGATCGCGGGCTCGAGGACGCGGCCGGAACGCTCGGCGCCAATCCCGCCTGGGTCTTCGTGACGGTGACCTTGCCGCTCATTTTGCCGGGCATCATCGCTGGCACAATTCTTTCATTCGCACGCGCCATGGGAGAATTCGGCGCGACCATCACCTTCGTGTCAAATATTCCGGGCGAAACCCAGACGCTTCCTTCGGCCATCTACACGTTCACACAGGTTCCGGGTGGCGACGTCGCCGCATTCCGCCTCACCGTGATCGCGATTGTGGTCTCGATGTCCGCCCTGCTCATCTCGGATGCAATCGGCTACTTCGTCGGACGGCGTATCGGAGTGGAGGCATGATCCAGGTCGACGTTCAGCACCGTCTCGGCTCGTTCGAGCTCAACGCCCAATTTGTGAGTGACGGGCGGGTCACGGCACTCTTTGGTCAGTCCGGCTCCGGCAAGACGTCGCTGGTGAACATCATTGGCGGCCTTATCCGTCCTGACCACGCTTACATCTCGTTGAACGGCGACATCATCGTCGACACAAAGCATAAGGTGTTTGTGCCAAAGCATCGCCGCCGGGTCGGCTATGTTTTCCAGGAGGGGCGGCTGTTCCCGCACCTTACCGTGCGCCAGAACCTCCTATACGGCTGGTGGTTCACGCCTGGGACCAAACGCGTAGGCCAGCTTGCACCGATCGTCGAGTTGCTCGGGATCGGTCATTTACTCGATCGTCGTCCTGGCTCGCTTTCCGGCGGCGAGAAACAGCGAGTGGCGATAGGACGGGCCTTGCTGGCCAAGCCGCGGCTGCTGCTGATGGACGAGCCACTCGCGTCACTCGATGAAGCCCGCAAGGCTGAAATCCTTCCTTATCTGGAGCGCCTGCGCGACGACACCGAAGTGCCCATTATCTATGTCAGCCATTCAGTGCCGGAAGTTGCGCGTCTAGCGAGTACCATGGTCGTGATGAAGGATGGTCTCGTCGTAGCTGCGGGACCGACCTCCGATATCATGGCGCGCCTGGATCTCGTCCCGTTCACCAATCTTCTGGAGGCTGGGGCTGTCCTCGAGGCAGATATCCTCGAGCACGACGAGCAGTTTGGCCTGACCGTGTTGGCCCTCTGCGGAGGTCGGCTCTGGGTTCCGCGGCTCAACGAGCGCACCCTCGGCAGCAAGGTCCGGGTGCATATCCGCGCTCGCGACGTCATGATCAGCACGCGCCGCCCAGAGGGACTTAGCGCGCTGAATGTATTGCGCGGAGTCGTTGCGGAGCTCGCTCCGCAGCGTGGGCCCATCCTGGATTTGCGTCTTGATTGCGGCGGGCAGGCGATCCTAGCGCGCCTGACGCAGCGGTCGGTCGAGACGCTTGGTTTGAGGCCAGGCACGCCGGTTTACGCGGTGATCAAGACCGTGGGTTTCGATAGGCAGACGCTTGGGGCCGCCTTTCCTCAAGCCAATGGCGCCGACACGACAGCCATTCCAATGTGAGGGCCGGAACCACTACGGCTTCGCCGTGGTTGTTGCGTTTGGCGGAATTGCCGGTTGAACGAGCAATATGGGAGGAAGTCCCAAATGCCGATCCCGTGCTTTCAGAGAGCAGTGGCGTTCGTGCTGGTTTTCGCCACGACGGTCCTTGCAGCCGTACCGGCCGTTGCACAGGTCCGCGCCACACTGAAAGGCCACACCCTGGCCCTCGCGTCGATCGACTATTCGCCCGATGGGCGGTATGTCGCCACGGGCAGCTACGATAAGACCGCGAAGATTTGGGATGCAACGACGGGCGCCCAGATCGTCACCCTCGGGGGTCACGAGGCAACAGTCGAGGCAGTCCGTTTCTCACCCGACGGCAAAACACTGGCGACGGGAAGCTATGACAGCACTGTGAAGCTTTGGGACTGGGCTTCGGGGCGCGAGTTCGTCACGTTCAGGGGCCACACAAACATGATCCGGTCCCTTGCTTTCGCCCCTGATGGGAAAACCGTTGCCTCTGGCAGCCACGATAACACGATCAAATTGTGGGACGTGGCCACTGGAGAGGAACGCGCCACGCTTCGGCACGATGGCGCGGTGCGCTCACTGGCGTTCAGCCATGACAGCAAGATTCTTGCCTCGGGCAGCAACGACTACACGGCCAAGCTGTGGGATGTCGCCACCGGGCAGGAGCTCGCAACGCTCGAAGGCCACGAGCATGGGGTCCGTGGCATTGCATTCTCGCCCGATGACAAGACGCTTGTCACCGGCAGCATGGACACGACGGTACGGCTTTGGGACGTCGCCCGGCGCAAGGCAAAGGCGATGCTAGAGGGCTCAACAAGCGAGGTTCTCTGCGTCGCGTTTTCACCAGACGGCAAACTGGTGGCAGCCGGAAGCGTAGACAACTCGCTACGGATTTGGGATGCGGCAACTGCCGAGGACCTCGTTGTGCGATGGAGCGGGGTTGGTGACCGTGTCCGCGGCGTGGCTTTCTCGCCGGATGGCAAGAGCCTCGCAACGGCGGCCATGGATCATCTCGCCAAGATTTGGGATGTCGATCAGTTGTTGAGTTCCGGCATCGGGCCCGCCCCCGAGGAGATCGGGCCAAAGGGAGAGGAACGGGCATCGCTGAAGGGACACAAGTCGTTCGTCACCGCAGTGGCTTCCACGCCCGACGATCGGATACTCGCTTCCGCAAGCCACGACAAGACTGTCAAACTGTGGGATGTCGCGACGGGAAACGAGCTCCGGCCCCTTACAGGCCACAGCGGCGCAGTTGTCACGCTCGCGATCTCGCCTGATGGCAAGATTCTCATGACGGGATCGTACGACCGGACAGCCAAGCTATGGGAGCTGCCGTCTGGAAAGGAGGTCGCCACGCTCACCGGCCATACGAATATCATCCGCGCTGTGGCTTACGCGCCCGACGGAAAGACGGCGGTCTCCGGCGGCTACGACGAAACCATCAAGCTCTGGGATGTGCGCAGCCACCGAGAGATCGCCACGCTTACCGGCCACACCGGCGGCGTGAAGGCGCTGGCATACTCGCCCGATAGCCGGATTGTCGCGTCAGGCAGCATCGACGGCACCATAAAGCTATGGGACGTCTCCTCGGCAAAGGAAGTGGCCACCATCGACGTGCATACCGGGCCGGTCCATTCAGTGACGTTCTCTCCGGATGGCAAGCTACTGGCCTCCGCGGGTGCTAGTCGGGACGTACAGGTTTTCGAAGTGGAGACCCGCAAGGAGTTGGAGCCATTCAAAGGCCACACGGCCTGGGTCCGATTCTGCGCGTTCTCGCCGGACGGGAGAATGCTCGCATCTGCAGGGCTCGATAACACGGTGCGCCTCTGGGATGTCGCGACCCGCAGGCAAACGGCCGGGCTCAAGGGACATCTTAGGCGCATCCACTTTGTCACGTTCTCGCATGACGGGTCGATCGTGGCCACCGCCGCCATGGACGGTACCGTCAAACTCTGGGACACGCCGAGACAGGAGTCGCCGCTCGACGGATCGCGCCTGGCAGCACCAGGACGGTGATCACGAAACGGCGGCATCGCGACTGGAGACGCCAAGATGGAAAACGAATCCTTGGATCGACTGACCTCTGCTCTTGTAGGTGGGAGCGCCACGGACGAAGCGGAGATGGCGCGGCTCGATCGGCAGCCGGTGACCCAGATTTTGCCGGACGCAAACGTCATCAAGATTGGCGGACAAAGCTTCATCGATCGAGGTCGTGAGGCCGTATTTCCGCTCATTGACGAGATCGTCGAAAACCTTCCCAAGCACAAGATGATCATCGGAACCGGAGCCGGCACCCGAGCCCGCCATGCCTATAGCGTTGGGCTCGACTTGGGCATGCCGACCGGAGTGCTGAGCGTGCTTGGGTTCTTCGTGAGCATCCAGAACGCAAAGATGATCCACTATCTGCTCGCCAAGCATGGAATTCCATCCATCGAGCCGGCTCAGTTCGCCCAGATGCCACTCTACCTCGCCGAGCGCCAGGCTTGCGTTTGCGTCGGTATGCCCCCGTATGCCTATTGGCAGCCTAACCCGGAGATCGGTCGCATTCCACCGCACCGGACAGACACCGGGTGTTACCTCATCAGCGAGACCCTGGGCACCCGCTCCATGATCTACGTCAAGGACGAAGAAGGCCTCTACACAGCAGACCCAAAAAAGGACCCGACGGCCAAGTTCATTCCCAGGATTACGGTCGACGAACTCATTGAGCTTGATCTGGCCGACGTGGTGCTGGAGCGGCCCGTATTCCAACTCATGAAGAATGCCAAAAATCGCCGCTCGGTTCAGGTCATCAACGGCTTGAAGTGGGGCAATCTGACGCGCGCGCTCAACGGCGAGCCAGTCGGAACCGTTATCACTGCTTGAAGCGAGGTAGGATCATGACCGAACAAGTCCATGAAGGCCGCGAATTGCCGCTCGATAAGCGCCGCCACGTCGAATCGATGCTGATGCGCGAGAGTCTGCTCGACAAACAGGTCATGTCATCCACTGAAACTCCCGTCGTGCCGATGCTGCCATTCTGCCACGTGGTCAAGATTGGCGGACGGTCGATCATCGACAATGGAAAAAAGGCCGTTTATCCGTTGGTTGACGCCCTAGCCAAAATTCTCGAAAATTTCAAATTGGTGATCGGCACCGGTGGCGGTGTGCGCAGCCGCCACGTGACTTCGATTGGCATGGATCTCGGAATGCCGACTGGAGTGCTGGCTCAGCTCCGGATCATCGATGCGCTCGGAAATGCCCATCTCCTTGGTACGTTGCTGGCGCGCTACGGCGTCGTCGCCATTCCACCGGAAATTCTCGGGCACATGCTGCCCTTCTTCATCAGATCGGCCCCAGGCGTGATCTGCAATGGAGATCCCCCGTTCTCATTATGGGAGCAGACGCCCCGCTTCGGACGCATCCCGCCACATCGGACTGATGCCGGCACTTTCCTGTTAGCCGAATGCTATGGCTGCGCCACACATACCTTGGTCAAGGACGTGAACGGGCTTTACGACGCCGATCCAAAGCTCAATCCAGATGCCAAATTTATCGGCGAGATCACGGTCTCCGAACTCAGAGCGCGCAACCTGCCGACGCTGCCCTTCGACCGCGTCCTGATCGATCTCCTCGCCAACGCTCGCCAAGTCAAGAGATTCCAGATCATCAACGGACTCAAGCCCGCGCTGCTAGAGCGAGCGCTCAAAGGTGAGCATGTGGGAACACTCGTCCGCAAGGACTGATCATGCCCGCCCGTAGGCAGGCAAATTCATGCGCAGAAGGCAACTGCGGCTGCAGATCAATCGTGACCGATGCGTTTCTTTTGACTAGGTGCGCTCCGGAACGGCGTCTCGATCAGCGGGCATTCCGGTTGGGTGCCGTCGGCGCATCGGGCAACCACGTCCTTGAGCACCTGCTCTATGCGGATAAGGTCTGCGATCTTCGCCCGTACGTCACCGAGGTGCACGGCAGCGATCGCGCGCGCATCGGCGCACGGCTGGTCGCGTTCATCGACGAGATGAATAGTTTACGGATTTCGTGAAGCCCCGCAAGATGGAACGGATGCGCCGCTCGTGTGCCGCGTCGTAACTCCGATAATTGCACTATGGACAGCGACTATGATCCCGAGTGCGAGGCCAAGGGTGGCGGTGAAGCCGGCTGCGGCGACCGATGACCGGAGCGGCAACGCTGGATTAGCTTGGCGATGGCATGGCAGGAGCTCGCCCGCGTGCGCTGCGAGTCGGCAGTCTCGGAGCGGACGTCGTCACAGGGATCGTAGTCGGCGATCTCCGCACCAGTCGCCGGAAACTGTCAATGACAGCGAAGCCCCGCGCCGCTAGGTCGCCCGATTGTACGGACGTCCCGGCCGTCGTCGCTAAGCCGGCTCCGACCGTCATCGAATTGATGGCGGCCCTTGGGCGTGAGATCGAGCCACATGAAGGCACCCATCAGATTTTCAATGCCGCGGGAATAGGCCGAGTAGGTGTGGAAGATCTCGCCGGTCTCGTTTTTGGCAAAGATGCTGGCGCCCATCATATCTTCGCTGCTCTTGAGCGGGATTGTGTCATAATTGAACTTGGCTGTGCCAGCGACCAGGTCCTCCCTTGTGAATGACACTCCGAAATCATAGTTGAACTCGCTGCCATAGGATGACACCCAGGGAAAGGTCCAGCCCAAAGCGCGTTTCACTTGCTCGATTCGTTCGATTGGCGCGCGTGAAATCACGGCAAATGACAGGTCTGCATCATCGAAGTGCTTGCGCGCGGCGTCGAAGTGGTCGGCGACGAATGAGCACCCTTTGCAAACGTGATCGGAGCCTGGTGTCAGCATGAAGTGATAGACGGCGAGCTGGCCGCGACCATCGAACAGATCGGCAAGTGTGCGCTTGCCATGCGGTCCTTCGAAGACGTAGGACTTATCAATCTTAACCCAGGGCAACTGGCGGCGCTTCTTTCTAAGTTCGTCGAGTTTGTGCGTAATCTCCTTCTCTTCGGCGAACAGTGCCTTGCGTGCGGAAAGCCATTCCTCACGTGGGACGATTTTCGGTGGGGAGAGGGCGCCTGCTGCCATCGTCAAGACTCCTCTGATCGTGGGTCTAAACGTAGGTCCTCGCCGGCCGGTTCCCGGCTCTGCCTGCAAGCACACGCGATGTCGTCACCTGGCTAAGCCGCGCACTTCGACCTAATCGACCTATTGCGAACACTCCGGGCAGGTGTCGCCGATGCCGTCCAGCACTTCCGTGACCGCGCCAACCGCATCCTGCGCAGACACGCCCCAAGGCGGGTCCCGCCGCGCGGTGTCGAAGGCGCGACCGCGGGCGTGCGGGTCGGCGCGATCCTGCATCCAGCCGTGCTCCTCGCATTCGTGGATAGCGCCGGCTTCCTGCAGCACGGATATCGCCCAGCCGTGCAGCGTCCGACTGATGCTACCCCAAATGAGCCGCCAGTGAGCGTACTTCCAGTGAGCGTACTTCTCGTCGAAGACGACCCCTTGATCCGCGAATTCGTCGTCGAAGCGCTGCGGGATGCGGGCTATCACGTCATCCACGCGAGCACTGGCGAGGAGGCTTTGGAGTGGTGCAAGCGCCACGTCGCCGACGTGCTTGTCACCGACGTCAGGCTGCCCGGACAGGTCGATGGATGGCAGATCGCGGAGCGGTGCCGCGAGCACGATCCGGAACTGCCGGTCACCTATGCCACGGGCTACTCGCCCGCTGCACCACGCCCGGTGCCGGGCAGTCGCATCGTGAAGAAGCCCTTCCATCCGGACGAGGTCGTCCGAATCGTAGGGGAGCTCGGCGGCGAAAGGCGCATGCCGCCGAACTAGAAAGATCCGAGCTTCCGCATCACTTGCGATCGGGCTCCTTGGCGGGCGGACCGCTCTTGTTGCCCGGGAGAGCTTTGATGTTGGAGGTGTCCTGCTGCTGGACCGTCGGATTCTGCTGGTTCGAGCTGGCGCCGACGGTCTCACCCGGTTTGACGGCTGGACCATTCTTATTTCCCGGCTGGCCGGCTATTCCGGTGCCCGAGTTCTGCGCGCTAGGAGCGCCGGAGACGTCCGGCTTCGTGGTCTGGGCAAGTGCGGCCGGAGCTGAAAGCGCCAGAGCAAAGGCCAGCGCGCTGGCTATGGACCTCATGTGTCTCCTCCTCTGCAGGAATTCGGAAGCGCGGATTGCGACTACCTTCAACTCGAAGGTCGCGTTGCCTCGCGCGTTCCTACCGTTGCGGTGCGACCCTTCTTCTTTCCGCTGGACCCATCAGCCTTCGGCATCGTTCTGGGATCTGCGTGGGTTCTGGGATCTGCGTGGGCGGCGCCTGCCTGGCCCTCCGCTCTCCGCCGCGACCGCCCTGGCGCGCTCCTCGCAGCGGGCGCGCAGCTCCTCCAACTCGTCCGCGGAAAGATCCACAATCAAACGCGCCCATGAACAGCACCGCTCACGGGACGAGCGGAGACGCAGGCGTGCCGAGGTGTTCGGAGGCGACCGAGATTTGGGCAGGCCTGGCGGCGGCGAGAAGCCGCCGATAGTGGGCCTCATAGGTCCGTGCCAT
>Ga0209389_1000455_pt1 | contig 24434 bp, 17 predicted proteins | sample CowpearedBW_FD_187526 | JGI IMG/M metagenome (GOLD analysis project Ga0209389, IMG submission 187526) | Root nodule microbial communities of legume samples collected from California, USA - Cow pea red BW (SPAdes) (version 2) | ecosystem: Host-associated > Plants > Roots > Nodule | place: USA...
CACGGCGCCCATCTTCCGCGGAATCGGCGGAACGCGCGATCGTGCCCTTGATCGGGCGCGTTTCGACCTGCCGTCCGTCAAGTTTCAGAAATCGCTCAGGAGAGCTCGATGCGATCGTCAGCTTATCGTAGCGCAAGAGAGCTGCAAACGGTGCCGGGTTCAATGACCGGAGCTGGCAATAAAAGGTGAGCGGATCGAACAGGGGCGAAACCTTGGCACTGAAGCGTTGCGCGATGTTCGCCTGGAATATATCTCCAGCCAGGATCAAACCGACGACGCGCTGGACCGCTGCGATGAAGCGTTCACGGTTATAGTTCGAATGCCAAGCGCCCGCCGTGCTGGGGATTATGATCCTCGGCGACTTTGGCCTGGCAAGCAGTGCTGCAAATTCGTCGGCGCGACGACGCGCGCGATCGGCTCGTCGGGTGGGGTCCTGCTCGGGCCATCCGGTCGAGACGATCCAGCACCTGTGGTCCTTATGATCGAAGCTGACCACCACATCGTAAAAATGCAGGATTGATTGAGGCAACCGGAGACCGAGAATTGACGGCGGCGGCAGCCGCTCCAGTGTTCGGTTCAGATCGTAAGCAAGGAAGCCGGCTGCGCCGCCCTGGAATGGGGGAAGATCGGGGCGATGCGCTTCTTTGTATCTCGCAAGAAGGTCGCGGAGGACCTCCCATGGATCGCCTGTAAGTGCCTCTCCATTCCAACTTGCCTGTCCATCGGCGACCAAATAGGTGCTGAACGGCTCGCAGGCGAGATACGAGTAACGCCCAAGCAGTTCATGCCCTGCCGCGCTATCGAGAAAGGTAAGCTGCGGCCGCTGCGCAAAGCATCGCAGCGCCTTGACAGGCTCAATCCACTGCAACTCGCGGACGTGCATAGGCTATCTGTTACCGACGACCGGCAGGTTGTCAGGCCCGCGCCGCGTGATTCCCTTCCGAATGAGGGTTATTTCCGCCCGAGCGTACAAGGCCTTGCGGCTGATCATCAAGCTACTCACGGCCAGCTGGTCCGCTGCGCCGAGCAACTTGCGTTAGCCCTGCCGTTCCAGCGAAATGCACGTCTGTTGACAGCTCATAGTCAGCGGCAAAGCGCAACTCCCGGAGTGGCCTTACGCATCTGATCGCTTCTCGATACAAATTGTGCGTTTTGTACGCAGCGAGATCCGTCTCGCTAGCAAACTCACCGTACACCACGACGTCGATGTCATTGCCGAGCTGATCGCTCTTGCGGTTGCGCGCGATCTCGAGCCGGCGTGCATATGGGATTGAGGTGAGAACCGATAGACCTTCGATGATATGGTCGATATCGGTGTTTTCCTTGGCTGTGAAGAAGACGATGTGACGGATCATGGTGGCCGTAAACGTGACGCCGCAACCTGGCCGCGTTCTTATATCGGGATCAGGCTCAACGCAATGCTGGAAGTTGATGGCAGAAGGGGCGCTCGTGTGACGCTCGGCCTTGCAGGAGGCTCGCAGAATTTCCAATTGATGTGTGAGTTGCTCGGTACCCAAATGATGTGAATGTGGCGTTATTCTGGCTCGGCGGCTCGATGAATGCGCAAAACTCGAGAACGGGCAATACTCCGTTGCGGGTGATACCGTCGATCAATGTTCTCCGGAGAAGACTTTTCAGCACTATCTCAACGGCCCCATGCCAACTGAACATCAGTCACCAAACGTAGAGTTTGGTCCGAAACGTACGGTTTTGCATCTATTAGGATACATCGTGCCGGATGTGAACACATTCGTCCGATCCGGACAGTATTTGTGTGTCGAAAACAATCTCGACCTGTCACAACTCATGATACGCAACTCAGGGAAGCGCGATGGTCCGCGCGCGAAACTCTATTCAATCTATCCGTTGGCCATGCGGAGCGGGCCCTTTCAGGCCGGCGGGATCGGCAACGATCGCCATCGGCGTGTCGCATAAATTGTGCGCCCACTGCTTAGCGTTGAGAGAGTAAAAAATTGGTCGTAAGTGCGCTGAGCAGCGTTTTGCTCGACTCGCTGGAAAGTCGGGTCGTACGCCGAACGTAGGCTGCCGATCTTCCCAGGCGCGAGTCGGGTACTCCCGACTGATGCACGTTTGTGAACTAACACTGAAAATCGTGGAGGATGAAGTGCGTACACTGCAGGAGGAGACAAGAGGCCAAGCTCGATGAGCCAGCAGCAGATTGTGGTGACCGCTACAGGCGCCGGCATCGGAAAGACGGTGTTCTGCGCAGGACTTGTCAATCTCCTCGGTGCGAAGTTTTGGAAACCGATTCAGGTCGGCCTCGAAGGAGAAACGGACACCGAGTGCGTCGCCCGGCTTGGCAGTCTTCCGTCGGATCGCATCGTGCCTGAGCGTTACCGACTGCAAAAGGCAGCTTGGCCCCACTCCGCGGAGATTGACGAGGTTCGCATCAAAACGGAGTCGCTGGACGTGCCGGACACCGGAGGGCAGCCGCTCGTGATCGAGGGTACCGGCGGACTAATGGAACCGCTGAATTGCGGCTCGCTTTACATTGACGTCTTGGAGAGATGGCGACTTCCTGTCGTGCTCTGCGCGAGCACAACTCTGGGCACGACCAATTGTTCACTGCTGTCCATAGAGGCGCTCCGGAGGCGGCAGATCGACATTCTTGGAATCGCCTTCGTTGGCGAAAAGAATTCGGATGCTGTGAGGGCGATTTGCGAGATTGGACGGGTGCGGTGGTTAGGGCGACTGCCCTGGATTGCGCCTCTGTCGGCAGACACGCTGCAAGCTGCGTTCAAGGCCTCCTTCGTGCACGATGATTTCAAGTCATGACGCTAAAGAAGAAGCCGTTGATCTGGCATCTGCATGCAACACGCGCTTTCAAGACAGATGACAAGAGCACGTTGCCCCCTTGGCATCTTGTTTCATGGCATACAATCACAGGCTTTGAGTGCAATCCAAGCCCTACTTTTGAGGGGGCGGGATCGCGGCGGGGTTGGCGTATGGGCCGTGAAGTGGCCAATCGGCGAGAGATCTCCAATCAGGTCAGATGTTCGCTCGATAGTGCCGGTGAAATCCGTCAATAATCGCGCCCGGCCGAAGACCCAACATTAATCTGAGATCGTCAAGGCCTTTACGAATGCGCTCCACGATCTTGAGCATGGGCCCGGACCGAACAACGAAATTAGGAAAACCCTCGACAATGCCGCACACGATCTTGAGCATGGGCCAGGCCCGAACAATGAAATAAGGAAGCTCGGGAAAGCTCTGGGCTTCTAGGGGGGCTTGATTACATGGCCGATAAAAAAAGCCCGGACGAAATGCTCCGCGAACAGTGGGGCAAGGCGTCGCGGCTTACGCTTTCAGGCACCGTTGCGCTATTTCTTCTGACGCGCGGCGCGAAGTCCGGAGCGGGCAAGATTCTCGAAATCCTTGGTCTGGATTGGTCGTCGCTCAACGCTCATGCTGTCGCTCTTCTCGGTGTTCCCGTCGTTGCTACGCTCTGTGTCTGGTCCTTGTGGTGGGCCAAGGCCTTTGCGAGGCGGCATACGGGCGGGGCCTGGTTCGATAGGGTGGTCACCAAATCCGATCTCGGACTGATATCGGATAAGGCCCGCATGGTCGCGATCTGGTCTCTGATCTTATTCGTCGCGCTGCCCCTTATCGGTCTTGGCATCCTCGAAGGGACATTTCTGCACGGCAATTTCTACTTCGCGGTCGATGGCAACTTCAGCTGTCCTGAGAATTGCAAGCAGGAGATTGGCGTATGGGCACATTTCTGGCCCGCGAATGGCCTTCCGAACGTTTTCAAGACGGCCTATCGTTACGACGGAAATCTCACCTACGTGCCGTTTTGGCAGCCCATTTTGTGGTTACTTTTCGGCGTCGGAGCTTTGATCTATGCCCTGTCCTACCTGCGGCTAATCTTTCAAACTTCCGCTTCACGCCAGCACTCCATCCAAGTTCGGGAAACAGCGTTGTAAGACGCCTCGAAGCAGCGCATTAATTTTTGCCGCGGCCAACTGATAAAGACAGGCTTCCGCTTGGAATGGCGGCGGTAGCCCGCTGGCGATCGCCGCATCGCGGGAACATTAAAACGTTTGAGCGGTGCGGTCAGGCATCGCTCGATCGACGGTCGTCTCCTCGGCCGGCTGCGGCCGCGCAGACATATCTTCGCCCTTCCTGACCGGAGGACGGGCGATCATATCGGGCTCTGACCAATACCCGAGGCGTGGATTGCCTTCGTTCGAAGACCCATCGCGGACAAATCAAGGATGAGTGGCTGCAACAGCGTGCGGGTCGCCTCGCCCCCGCGCGACAACACGTCGATGAAATCCTCCTGATTGGGCTGTCCAAGGGCCAGCCGATAGATCATTCGCTGCTCGCGAAGTTGGGCGAACCGCGCAATGTCCCGCCCAAAGGGGCGCTCGAAGACGTGGCGGCGGATTTCAGCTCCGTCGAGCACCCACCAAGGACGAAGGCCGCTGGCATCGACGAAACGCTCCGCATGTCTTTGTACGCAACGCCACGGCGAGCCGTCGGCCAGGGCGGGATCTTTCAATACATCATCGCGCATTTCCGCGGACAGCCTCCGCCTGACCGACAGGCCCGCGTAGCGCTGGACTCGACCTTCACGTTGCTCAAGGTCGAGCGGATTGGAGGAGAGATCCCAATGAACGACATGCGAGCACCATGGATGAAAATCCAGTCCCTCCTGTCCAACCGACGTCGTGGCCAGGACATGCGGCCAAAAGGGTGTGTTGAAGCTACGGCGCACTTCGTCGGGACGGACCGGAGCGGCTTGCGCCACGCCACCATCCACTTTGATGACGGGCTCGGTTTCGGCATCTCCAAAGGGCACGGCAACATGGCAGCGCACGTGAATCTTATGCAGAGGTCCGCCGATGCCATGGAAGCTGAAGCCGCCGGCGCGAAGTCCGAGAGATGATTGCAAGTCCTTGGCAAGCCCAATCGCACCCTCTTGCAGGTTCTGCGCGCGGAGCCAGAAGTGCTCGTCGAGAACGCTTTCAAGACCGCCATTGACGACCGCACCCATGACCTGGTCGACCGCACTCTTTCCCGACAATGATGACAGGATCACCGGATTATCGAGATAGGCGCGAAGCCCCTGCCAACTCAGTTGCACCAGTTCGGAGTAGCGCGTGGGATCGAGAATCGTCGGGTCGTGCCGCAGCAGGGCCCGGCCCAGCGCGACGCCCGGCGCTCCGATCGCATAGTCCACGAGGTCCGAAAGCTCGGCTGGAGAGAGCCGGTCGAGCGGATGCGCCTGCCGCCATTTCTGGACAGCAGTCTGCGCAGCAAGATCGCCGCCGATTGCGCTGCTCCATGCTGAGGCGGACAGCTCCGCGACACCGACGAAGCGTTCAATCGAGGCCAAGACTCGTGCAATCGATCTGTGCCGCCGACGGGCTTTGACGGTGTCCCGTTCGATGATCCCTTTTGGTAATGCGGCGAGAATCTGCCGACGGACCTCCTTGCGGACAGCGCCGAGTGTCGCTCCGGCTTTCGCGACCGGGTCCGTGTTTCGGATCAGCCATGGCGAAGGGTGGAAGGCTGCCATCACGGGTCCGGGAACGGCCGCCAGCTTGAAGCGGCGGCGCCGATAGGCTGTTTCATAGCCGTCATGTTTTCGGGGGAGGCAATGGGCCTCGACGCCAAAGCTGAGCAGTGCAGCGACACTGGGCGGCGTTGCGCGGAAGCGGCTGAACATCAGGAGCTTGGGCTCGGCCGCCGCATTTTTCCAGTCTCCGCCGAGCGGCCACCAGGGAAGCGACGGGGCTACCCACGGCAGCGACAGCAGTTTGGGCGGAGCTATGCTGCTCAGCGCGCGAAGCTTTGCATCAGGCCACGCGGCTGGCGCAGCAAGCTTGTTGCGCCGCTCGCGCGTCATCCGGATGAGCTTTGGTGCGGCCTTGAACTTCGCGCCCTTCCAGGCCGCGTAACGGGGACCGAGAGATTGGGCCGGCAGCGGAACCGAGGACCAATACGGCAGCGCTTCATAGCGAATCCGATCGGCGAAACCATCGACCAAATGGCGGTACACCTGAAAGTCCTCGGGCGACGGCTCGGCATGGAGAAGTTGGGTCCCTGCCAGCGGATCTATCGAGGCCACGCTGTCTCGTTCGGTGCGCGACATCACGGGCGTCAGCAGCTTGCGCAACTCGTCTCTAAGCCGGCCGGCTTCGGTCACCTCATTCTTCAGCTCCGGATGGCTCGCATCGGCATGCGCCGCAATGTCACGCAGCTTGTCGCCAAAATCCGAGAAGAGTCTCCTCGCATGGTCGCGCACATCAGGACCGCCAAGGAAATTGATCAATTTCAGAAGTTCAGCGTGAGCGAGCGCGCCGCGTGCTTCCTCCCACCGAGTGGTCAGATGCGGATAGGGCGTCGCGCTCAGCAGCAGGATCGCCGGCGGGGAGGTCGAGCCTTCGGGATCCAACAGCGCCTTGAGAAGCGGATCAGTGTCTTTCTCGTCCAGAAGGTGCCGGTAACGCTGAAACTCGTCGAGAATAACGAGATCGGGCGGTTGCTGGCGCAGCGTCGCCAGTGCCAGCGCGCGTCGCAGGCGGCCAACAAAGGTTGTGGGCTTGAGAGCTTTGATTTTCCGCTCGGCGTCGCCGTGCACGGCCAGATCAAGCATCGTGCGTACCGGCTCACCAAATTCCGCCGCCAGCGCGTCGCGGAACTGCTGTCGCAAATGAGGTGGTGAGGCTGCGAATTTCGTGTCCGCGTCCGCAACGGCCCAATCCCACGACCCACGTGCGCTCAGCCGCAATATGTCGGGATCAAGATCGCGGGTGAAAGCCGGGTATGTTTGCTCGAGCAAGACCTTCAGGAATGCACGCTCTTCCTTGCGTCCTCCGGTCAGACGCGCCCGCGCACCCGGAAAGGACGTCGCCGGGGTCAGCGCGTAGATCAGAACCGGATTGTCCGGTCGCTTTGCGACCGCAATCAGTGAAAGTCGATCCGGTGTGGCGGTTGCGGCCTTCCGTTGGGTATCACCAAGGAAACCGACGACACGGCTCTTGTTCTGGTGCGAAACCGCGTGACCATTGGCGATATAGTAGATGACGAAGGAGCGGCGGCCATCATCGGCCATGCGGCGAGCCAACTCCTTCGCCACGACCGTTTTTCCGAGGCCGACTTCATCGGCAACCAGAAAGCGGCGACGGCCTCCGCGAGCCGCGAAGATCGCAAACGCCGCATCGACGGCGGCTTCCTGAAACGGTTTGGGCGCGCTCACCGACACTTGTCCTTGATCTTGGCGACGCCGAGCCCGCTCCGCAGCTTGCGCCACAGATCATCAAAGCGCTCCAGCATTTCCGCGGTTTGCGGCTCCTCCTGTTTGGCCTGCTCAAGCACGGCTGGCAGATATTGAGAAACCCGCCGCTCGATCTCCAGGAACTTGTCGGGGTCGCGCGCCCATGCCGCCAACATTTCTTCGAGCGTCGGCAGTGAGGAATCGAGCGCTGGATTCGTTACTGTGCCTGCTCGTTGCTGTGGTTCGTCATTCGTCCAGTCGCCTTCACCCTCGCGCCCGTCGTCCGCCAACAATCCGGCCAGCCACATGAGGAATCCTCTTGCGCCGAGGAAGCGCACGAACGCGGCGCGGTCGCGATCCTCTCCGAAAGGCGGCTCCGCTGGCGCGCGCTGCAGCCATGACAAGCCTTTGCCTCCGCGGCTGACGCGCAAGCGAACGAACTCGCTCCGCTCGGCGGGAACGACCGGCCCCAGCTCCACCACGACTTGTTGCGCGGGCCAGGCTATGAGCTGGCCGTGAAGCGCGCCCACCTCCAGCATAATGTCTGACTCATCAGGATGGGGACCGCCAGGATGGAGACCGGAGCGATGAGTGATCCGCGCTCCCGCATCGTCCATGCTGAGCTGCGCCGCCCATCGCGCCGCGACCTGGGCACGCGCTCGTTCGAGCGCTGCTTCTTCCAGGGCTGCCGCATCCGGCAAATGTTCGATGCTGGGCGCCTTAACCAGCCGGGCTGAATCGAGAAGCGCTCGCAGTCCTTTCTCGACCGGTTCGGTCACGAGCAGTTCGGCCGTCACCTCGGCATTGCGCCCGGTCCAGCCGCGCATGGTGGCATTCGCGCTTCCAAGCCAGAACCGACGCTTCCGCCCGGATCGCATAAACAGCAACTTCGCATGAAGACCGCGGCCGACCTCTTCTTCCTCGTCCTCGGCGACGCTGCCGTCAGGAGCCGACGCAGCGCTCCGCGGATCGGGCTCGGGATCGCCGATTGGATAGTCGGGCGCATCCAGCGCCAGCAGATCGTCGAATACCGCCAGAGACGGACCGATCCGCTCGATCTCTCGCATCGTCGTGAGCAGCACGCACCGCGCTGGTTTCGTCGCCTGCGGCGCCTGTCGGGCAAGGAAGTTCTTGTCGATGAAGGGGCTCACCACCACGACTTCGTCCGTTCCAATCGGTGGGACGGGAATCGGCTGGCCTCCGGTCCCCGCCGACCAGAGAATCCGCTCGACCCGCACGCCCGCCGGAGGTCGCCAAGCTACTTTCGCAATGGTCGCCGCAAGGGAGGTTGAGCGCAGCCCTTTGAGCGCGGCCCTGTCGGCCAGCGCGCGTGCTAGTTCGTCAGTACCGGGGATCGGAGCGCCACCTTTCCCGCCGGAAACAAGCAAAAGCCCGATGTCACGATTCACGCATTCGGTGAGATTTCGGCTCCCAATCCAGAGCCGCCAGCCGATTTCGCCATCGGTGCCGCGCGTTCGGACCAGCGCGGCCTTGGGGTGCCAGCTGTGCGTCGCTTCATCGAAATCGACTTCGCGCACGAACTGATCCAGCACCGCCGCGATACGCGGTGTCTTGCGCATCTTCGCGAGGCGGCCGCGCTGGATGATAATGCGCACCTTCCCCCGCAGTCGCTCGACCGCGTCAGCGAAATCGGACGGGTTGCCTCGGCCGGCGTCGGTGTCCTTCCCCACCAGGGCGAGCAGGGTCGCACCGATCGATCCCAGATCCGCCGAATAGCTGGCCAGCAGCGCCAGCTCGACGCTCTCATCCGGCCGTGGGCGCAAGCCTTCGAGGAACGAGAGTGCCGGCCAACTATCGACAGTTCCGCTCATCTTGAGTCCGCCAGATCATTGAGGAGCGTGCTGACCTGCTCCCATCGATAGTGGAGAGGCCCTGCAAGACCGTGTTCGTCGCTCGACCATTCAAGGCGCCGCGCGCGGCCGTTGGGCGTCGGCGCAAGCCGGGCGCGCGGCCCTTTACGAGCTTCGGCCGCAGCGTATACATCGAAGAGCGAGCCGGGATTTTCCGATTTGGCCGCGATCCACGCCTTTGTGGCAGTTAGGACTGCGCGCAATCTGGATGGTAGCACGCCAATGTCCGCCTCGAGCGCGTCGACGTCGAGCTTGGCTGCAATGGACCCGTGCTCTTCGACAATGGTGGCCAAGTGGTCGCGATGTCGGGTCGAGGTCTCCCACTTGTCGTTCGCCTCGACGATTTGTTCGAGAATCGCGTCGTAGACGGCGCGGCCGACAGCGGCGAGGCTTGCGGCCTGCTGCGCCCGAACAAGCGGTGCTTGATCAGAGTTGGCGATCGCACGAGTCTCGTCGGCCCACATAGCTGATGGCGCCGCAACCTCGGTCCGGACCAGTCGCGCAAGGAGAGACAGCTCATTTCCGCCATTCCGGCGCAACTGAGCGAGCCGCTCGCGAAGAAATGCCGCTTCCGCGGCCGTAAGCCGTAGGGTGATGGGACCGCCATGCCAACTGTCCGGCCTGTCGGGCAGAGGCGCGAATGGCGGCTCGAAACTGAGGAGCGGCTGCCCATCGTCATCAGTCGCCGCGCCCGCGCTCTTCAGCAATCGATGTGCTTGCGCTCGCGAAATCGTCCGTCCGTCCGGACGCGGACGCAATATCTCCCATGCCGCAAGCGCATTCCAATACACGGTCGATGGCGGCTGGCTTGACGGATTGGGATAGACACGGCCGCCGATCACCTGGGATTCCTTTGCGTCTTTCAGCCGTCCAGCAAGCTCCCGTTCGCGTTCGCGCAGAGTCCGTATGGCGACCGGCCCCGTCAGTCCCGCCAGATCCTCGAACAGCCAGGGCACGAAGACGGCATAGCGGGCGCGGGTGTGCAGCACCGATGTGCCGGGAAAAAAGCGATCGGCATAACGCTGATGGATCGTCAGAAACCCGATCTCATCGCGCACGCCCATGGATTCTTCATCCATCTGCGCCTTGGCGCGGGCGAGCGCCTCTCGCGATAGATAGGTCCATCCCAAAGCGGACTCGATTGGCGAGCCGCTTCTCGTACGGGTTGATCTTGTGGGTTGGCCCATGCCCTCAGCCCCGCAAAGAGGACAAGGGTGCGGCGGCCAGCTTGTCGCCAAAGGGCACGAGATCAGCGCCGTCATAGAGCACGGCGTCGACGGCAAATCGGTGCGTGAAGGGATCGGCAGTCGTGTGCGGAGTCCTAGCTTATTGAATCATATTAAAAAATGGACGTTTTTGGGCGAAATATGCATATGATGCATTGTTCCATATAGCATCATATTGAAGAATGGACATTTATAGCCTATTTTTGAATATGATGCTACAGGCTGGTTCCAGTCTCCCGAACTTCGTCACGACTCTCCAGTCGGAGGGACGCATTACGTTCACGCGCGCCGAAGCCATCGCGGCCCTCGGCATCACGGAGGCTGCCTTCCTCAAAGCTGCCGCGCGGCTCCAGAAACGCCACATGCTGTTCAACCCCCGGCACGGTTTCTACGTGGCCGTCCCGCCGCAATTCATGAGCTGGGAGGCACCACCACCCCCTTGGTACATCGACGCGCTGATGCAGCATGAGGAGCGTCCCTACTATGTCGGTCTGCTCAAGGCGGCTGAGCTGCACGGCGCTACGCATCATGCCGTCATGGAATTCCAAGTCGTGACAGACAAGCAACTCCGCAAGATCCGGGCGGGGCGCTCTTGGGTTACGTTCCATTTTCGCAAAGACCTGGAGAGCGTCCGCGAGGGCATCGTTGATCGAAAGACGGATACGGGCAGCATGAAGATTTCAGGGCCCGAACTAACTGCGCTTGACCTCTTCCGTTACATGCACGTGGCGGGCGGCATCGATGCCGTGGCGACCGTCATGACGGATCTCGCGGAAAGCATTGATGGTCAAAAGCTGGCGGCAATGTCGGCGCATTTCGAGCGCGCTTGCGGCCAGCGGGTCGGCTATCTGCTTGATCGTCTCGGTCATGCCGAGCGCGCCAATGCGCTTCGTAACCAGCTCTTTGAAAAAGAGGCAATGCCGTGGGTCACGCTCGAACCGGAGCGTCGAAAGGATGAGAAGGCGCAACACACGCCTGTCGAGCGCAACGAGCGCTGGCGCGTGATTGTGCAGCATTATCCGGATATCGATGAATGATCCCCGCTCAGAACATCATCGCTTGGTCAAAGCATGCGCCGTGGGCAGAGCAGCGGCAAGTCGAGCAGGACCTCATCATCGCGCGGGCGCTGGTCGAGCTCTTCAAGGACCCATTCCTGCGCAAAGAGCTTCGCTTCCGTGGCGGAACGGCGCTCAACAAACTGCACTTCCCAAAGCCTCTGCGGTATTCGGAGGATATCGACCTTGTGCGGACCACGGCGGGCGCAATCGGTCCGATCCTCGATCGCGTCCGTGATACCCTTACGCCTTGGCTCGGCACTCCGCGCTTCGATCAAAGCGAAGTGGCACCCAAGTTTCGCTTCAGGACCGAGGCCGAAGACGGATCAGGCCTCATCCGCCTGAAGGTAGAGATCAACACGCGCGAGCGTGAGGCTTATGATCCGACCATCGCGGCTCCTTTCAAGGTGGACAACACGTGGTTCTCAGGCGGAACGGAGATTCCGACGTTTTCCAACGAGGAACTCCTCTCGACCAAGCTGCGCGCGCTGCTTCAGCGCAACAAGGGGCGTGACCTCATCGACCTTTCGCATTCGCTCGACATTTTCGAGAACCTTAATGAGAAGCGAATTGTCGAGCTGTTCAGAAAGTATCTCGACCTGTCCGGTCAAGCGATTTCACGCGCGCAGGCGGAACAGCGCATGTTCGAAAAACTGGAGCGCCCCGACTTTTTAACCGATGTCAAACCCTTGCTGACCGCGGAAGAGGCGGCGCGCTTCACCGACGAGACGGGCAGGGAGGCATTCGCAGCTGTGTTTCGAGAGATTATCCAGGCGATCCCAGGTGAACCTTGGGCGAATACCGCCGGCAAAATCGAGCAACACGAGCTAGCCGATCTGCTCCATTCTTCCGGAGCAAAGCGGTGATCGTCGCGTGCAGCGCAGCGTTCGCTGCAGAACCTCAGCGCCCCCTTGGGGCGTCTATAGACTCAAGCCCGAACCAGACCTTGTAGCGGTTGCATTGTTGGCCGTCGAATCAGAAGTGAGCTTGTGCCTAATCTTGGAACCATCCGGAGGAATTGGCAGTCAAATCGTAACTCGGATCAGCGTGCGGACGAATATCTCCAGCCACTTCTGGATTCGCTCTCCTCCTTGAAAGAGAGAGTTGCTGATGACGCAACGCTGGTTGTTCTAATTGAGCGCGAGATAGCGCTGGGTCGCGATTGGATCGCTGAGCGGCTTGATGACGATCCGAGGGAGCGGCCTGAGCGTAAATTCGGTGATGTCGATGTGATGACCGAGCCGCCGTTGACAGCGCGAAGCATTTTCGACGATGTCGACGAATGATCGCGCCAATGGCGAACGCGAGCCCGATTGCGCGCGACGCAGAGGAAAAACGGTGCTGACAAAGAAGAGCACTCAGCGTGACCTCAACTGGCCGTTGAAAGATTGATTTCACTTCTTCGGTTTCATCTGCGGACGAGCTGCTTCTGCTGCCTCACTCTCAGCCTTCAGGTCAACAATCAAGGCCTCAAGCTCCACGATATGGGCAGTGAATTCACAAGGGGCTGGAACGGGGACGGTGTCCGCCGCGGGATTGTCATGGCTGTACGTGTTTGCGCGCGTCATGCCCTCGTAGAATCTGATGGCCAGAGCATCCGAAAGACGAACGTAACGCAGGAGCTGCGTCTGGATGACGTCCGCCCCACGTCGCACGATGTCCCGGAATATCACCTCTTCCACGACTCGCTCGTATGTATCGCGCAACCGTCCATATAGGTTCTTTATCTGATATTCGTAATCTGCCGGGCTCGTCTCATGAAGCTTTGCCAAGGACGCCGCGTCGTTCTTTATTCGTCCGATGCGCTTGGCGACATTCAGTCCCTTCCATACCATTCCGGCGGCATCCACCTTCCCTGCGGCCGCCTTGTCGCTAAACAGGGCGATCGTGACCGGCTCGATCCCTACTGCATCGGCAGCCCGGCAGAGTTCGTTAAAGAAAACGATGTCATGGGTGAACACGATGACCTGTCGCTTCGCTGCCTCCGCGGCGATCCGCTCGGCCACCCTGGCACTTCTGTCCCGGTCGAGAGACGACACGGGATCATCTATCACGATCGGCCCTGATCCGTCGGTCAGTGCGACTTCGGTCAGAAAGCCCGCAAGGGCTAACGCGCGTTGCTCGCCCTCGCTCAGGATCTCTGAGGTGACCTTCGTCAGCTTTGTTTTAGAATCGACCTCGAATTCGGCTTTTGTTTGCCCGCTCTTGCGGGCAAGTCCTACCTTGAGGTGCATGATGTCGAAGTGCGTTCGTTCGGCATCAAAGTGTGTGACGACTGACGCCGTCAGATGAGTATCCAACAGCTCGTTCGCGCGCTGCGTGATTCCTCTAGTCTGAACGTCGGCGAGAGCTTTTGAGTAGGCGTCATCAATGACGAGCAGATCCCGGCGGGTAATGAGCTTCGACTTGTTCACGGCGAGCGTCTTCCGATCCTCAAGCTCTGTCTTTTCGGCAACGAGCTTAGCTCGCTCTTCGCTGTTGCTGGCCTGAGCCAGTCCATCTTTCTCGGCTTTCAGCTTTAGCGCGAAAGCCGCTACCTGCTCGGCGGGCACAACGATCGGAGAAAGCGCCTCGCTCTCTTCACCTTGCAGTCGCGCAAGCGCAACTGCGCGTCGTCCGACGGCCGCCGTCTGAAAGGTCGAGAGCGCATCAGCTAGTGCAGCGTCACGCTTTCGCACTTGTTCGAGCCGGTCAGGAAGGTCCGTAGCCCGAAGGCAGGGGAGTTCGTGAACACCCGCAAGCCCATCTGCGACCGCCTGCTCCGCTTTCCTGGCTGCGGCATCGAGCGTGTCGTCCATGTATTTTTGAAAACGCTGCATGCGAGCAGCGCCATCCGGTAAAAGCGGCTGCTGACACAGCACGCATGACGCGCTCTCACCCGCGGCCGCCAATACGGGGAAAGCTTGTTCCGGATAAGCTTCCTTGACTGAGTAGTCACGAGCTGCAGCCCAAAGCGTTCGCCAGGCGTCGGTGCCGACACCTGGTAGGGGCTCGTCGGTGAACATTTCGCCTGCGGCGACTGTGGCCGCCTGACGTGCTGCAACTGAAGCAGCGCGAAGCTTCGCAAGCTTCACCAATGCGTTGTCGGCAAATGACGATGCAACAACGTCGCACTCGGTTGCAAGGGTATCGGCCCACCTCGAAAGCGCATTGATATCGGCAGCGGCCGACGCACCGGCGGACAGGACGGTAGTGATTTCGTCGAGGCGCTGCTGATCGCCTTCGCTGAACGTCGTAGCCGCCTCAATTTCGGCGTCCGTCGTGGACTTGCTCAAAGCCTTGTCGAAGCGCTGGGCTTTGGTATCGCGTTGCGGAGAGAAGGCAATCGCCGTCAAGTTGACCTTGTTTCCGACCTCTGTTGCGCGCTCGGTATCCAATGTCTCCTTCAATCCGATACAAACAGCATTGAGGCGGTGAGGCAGCGCCAGTCCAAATGGGAGAAACCGGATCTGATTTCCCCCATCGACGTAGAGCTGTGCAGAAGCCGTATCGAAGACGGCAACTTGCATGAGTTGCGGGGATGCGGCCTTGCCGGGGGACCAGGGGACTATGGTGTTGCAGTCCCCCGTCTCGATTGTGATATCGGCTGTCTGCGGGCCCGCCTTGCCTCCATATACGTCGGCCAGAACCTTTAATTTGGCTGGGTTTTCAACACGCGTGCGGCACGCAGTGCGCAATATCCGCACAAGGCCACTTTTGCCGCTCCCATTTCGACCATAGACAATCGTAAGCGCCTTCGGGCAGAAGGTGAGGGACGCCTTGGGTACCAGCCGATTCACGTTCTCGACGTTGGTGATCCCCTTCAAAATGATCGGCTGATGGTTTCCGCCTCCAAAATGGGGTTTTGCAAACGGAATGGCTGTTGGTGAGGCGGTGGTATACTTGAAGCCGGCAGCGGATTTGACCATCGCCAGCAATTCACCGACATCGACCTCGGTAAGCTCATTGCTGATCGCTAGGCGCCTTAGGGCATCCTGTTTCCAGGGCGAAAGCTTCTTTGACCATTCCAAGATGTCATCAATCGGCTCCCCAGCCATTCAGTCCCCCTGATCGACGCTCTGTGCTTCCGCAGATTTCCACGGATATCCTGACCACGTACAAACATTCCAATATCATGCGCATCGATTGGGACGTAAGATTCCGAACATGCAACTGGGGATAAGTGAGCGGTGGCATATCGATTCGTCCATGCTGCGGATATTCATCTAGACTCGCCGCTGCGCTCGCTCGCGCTCCGCGATGCGAAGTTGGCGGATGTGATCGGTAATGCCACGCGGGGCGCCTTCGTGCGGATCATCGATCTGTGCCTTGAAGAACAAGTCGATGCGCTACTGATCGCCGGTGATCTCTATGATGGCGAGCAGACGTCGATGAAGACGGCACGGTTCCTTGCCGAGCAGTTTCGGCGGCTGGACGCGGCCGGTATTAGCGTGTTCATCGTTCGCGGCAATCACGACGCCATGTCGAAAATCACGAAGGAATTGGTGCTGCCCGATTCGGTGAAGGTGTTCACGGGGCGCGCTGAGGCCGTGGAGATCAATCGCACGCCCGGCTGCACCCCGATCATGATCCATGGGTTGAGCTTTGCCCAGCCGCATGCACCCGACAGCCTGCTTGGCAGGTACAAGCCGGCTATTGAGGGGGCGGTTAACATCGGCATGTTGCACACCAGCCTCGGCGGTGCGCCAGGCCACGACCTTTATTCTCCCTGTACCGTTGCTGATCTGACTGCCACGGGCTTTCGCTATTGGGCGCTCGGCCATGTACACAAGCGATCGGTCGTCGAAGGGGCGTGCGCCATCGTGATGCCGGGCATGCCGCAGGGCCGGGACATCAACGAGGCCGGCCCGAAATCCGCGACGCTTGTGACCATCGGGGACGATCGTTCGGTTCATATCGAAGAGCGCATCACCAGCATCGCGCAGTTCGAGCGCGTTCGGGTGGATGCGAACGGAATAGAAGACTGGCGCGAGCTCGCGTCTCGTATGTCACGAGCCTTGGAAAGGAAGCGCAGCGAGGTTAATTCAGATCATCTCGTCGCGCGGGTTAGGATAGAGGGAATAACCCCGTTGGCTTGGCGAATTCGCCGGGACATGGATTTGCTGAAGGCGGAGGCGGACGATAGAGCCTCGGTCATCGGGGCCTGCTGGGTTGAGAAGTTGGAGATCGTCTGCCGTCCGGCCGAGCGGCGGGAGGAGCCATCCGAGGATCCGCTCTTCGAGCTCCGCCGCGCGATTGAGGAGGACATACTCACCTCCGACGCCTTCCAGAACGAGCTCGTCGGTATGGCTGAGGAGATAAGAGCGCAGCTCCCGCCGGAAAGCCGCGACGCCTTCGGCGCCGACGAGGTGTCGTTCCGGCAGGCGCTCACACGCGTGGCGCGTGACGGAGTGGAAGGCGTGATGGCGCGCCTTGAGCCTACCGGGGAAGGTGATTGAGACATGCGCCTGCGCCGCCTCGACCTCACCCGGTACGGAAAATTCACCAACCACAGCATCGATTTTGGCGAACAGCCTATCGATCAGCCGGACCTGCACGTCATCTACGGACCGAATGAAGCCGGCAAATCGACCGCCTTTACCGCGTTTCTCGACTTTCTGTTCGGGATCGCAACGCAGAGTCCGTTCGATTTCCTCCATCCCTATGCAACCATGCGGATTGGCGGAGCACTGGAGTTCGGCGACGAAAAGCGGGAATTTGCGCGTATCAAGCGATCGCAGAACAGCCTACTCGACGCCGATGATCGTCCTATCCCTGAAAGCGCAATTCGCGGCGAACTCGGCGGCATCGAGCGTGACGCCTATCGAACCATGTTCTCGCTCGACGACGAGACGCTCGAGAAGGGCGGCGAAAGCATTCTGGCAAGTAAGGGCGATCTCGGACAATTGCTGTTTTCTGCGAGCGCAGGTCTTTCCCATCTCAGCCAAAAGCTCATCGATGTCAGGGCCGAGGCAGATGGCTTCTATAAATTCCGAGGGCGCAGCGGCGTACTCGTGGATCTCAAGGCGCGGCTCGCGGAGTTAAAGGCAAAGCGGGAGAAACTCGACATCCTGGCCTCGGATCACGCCCGGCTCGTTGAAACCCGGGATCGGTCCAAGACACACTATGATGAGGCCGTCACCGAACGCACCCGCGCTCGTGGACGCATCGACCAGATCCAGCGCCATCTCGCCGCACTGCCGCGGCTTGTGGCGCTGCGCCGCATCCATGAACGCCTCGCTCCGCTTGCGGATGTCCCCGATGCCCCACCAGGCTGGGCGAATGAGGTGCCCGGGTTGCAGAAGGAGGAGATCGAGCTGGGCGTCCAGACGAACGCCACCGCTGACGAAGTCGAGCGGCTTGCGGACGAGATCGCGGCGATCGCGGTGGACGAGGCTGCCCTGCGGCTCGCTGAACGGGTGGAACGGCTCGCGGAACTGCGCGCACGCCATGTGACCGCGGAGAAGGACATTCCCGAGAGGCGGCTGCAACTCCGGGAGATCGATCGCGTCATTTCGACGATCTTGCAACGGGTCGAGCGCGAAGAGGAGACGGAGCCCCGCCGCCTCGTGCTGACGGCGGCCACGATCGGCCGACTGCGCGAGCTGATCGAAGCCCGCTCGGGCATCGACGCCTCAATCCAAAACGCCGCTGCGGAACTCGCCGAGGCGCGCCGTCGCCTCGACGAGATTGGGGAGAGGGCTCCCGAAACCGGCGGCGATCCACAGACCGCGCGGGAGCGGGATCGCTCAATGGCGGAGCTCGCGACCACTGTCGAGGCGCTGCGTTCCGCAGATCATCATGTTCGGTATCGCCTGGCCGAACGCGCCCGCGTCATCGCATTTGAGGTGCTTTCGGATCGCCTGTCAGTGCTGCGCCCCTGGCAAGGGACGGCGGATGACCTCGTTGCCATGCCCTGCCCCGGTCCCGACACGGTGCAGCGCTGGAAAGCTGCGCATGGCAATGCGGAAGCCGTGCTCGTCCGACACCAGAGCGAGATTGAGCGGCTGACGACCCAGCTCTGCCGCCTCGAGGCGGAATGGGCGGGCCTCGCCTCCGTAACGGGTGTCGTAACTGATCAGGAGGCTGCCGAGATTCGCAGGCGGCGCGAGCAGGCATGGGCGGCGCATAGGCACGCTCTCGACCTCGCATCGGCCGATGCCTTCGAGGCAGCGATGCGCCACGACGACATCATCAGCGCCGGCCGGTTCTCGCATATGTCGGAGCTCGCGAAGCTGCACCAGAGCGGGCAGGCGCTGGCCGTGACGCGGGCCGATCTTGAGCGCGCGGTCGAGCTGAAGGACCGCGCAGCTGCGGCGCTGGCGAGCGTCGACGCCGACGTGGCAGAGGCCGTCCGCGCAATGACATCTGGCTTCGCACTGATGCCATCCCTGCCGGAGCTCGAGGATTGGCTCGTCCGCCGGGAAAGAGCGCTTGAGGCACGGGAAGCTGTCCGGAACGCCGAGCAGGATCTTCGCGCTGCGCAGTCGGATGCTGGCGCGGCGACGCAGCGGCTGCGCGCCGCGCTCGGTCGAGCCGGCCGGCTGCAAGAGTCCGATGCGGATTTTGACGCGCTGGTCGCCAGTGCTCAGGCGGCGCTCGACCGTGAGGCCGAACTATGCCGCCTGCGCGCCGAGTTGGACGAGCGCCAGCGTGACGTTGATTTACGCGAGCGTGCGGCCGAGCTGGCTGAATCTGAGGAGCGAATCTGGGCCAAGGCATGGTCCGCGACCTGCCGTGGCTCCTGGCTCGGTGAGGCGCCTGAGGTCCCGGCCATCGGCGTGGTCCGCGAGGTCCTCGTTGCGATCGCCGATCTTGCGCCGGCGCTCGAGAAGCGAGCAGGTCTCGTCGACCGCATCGAAAAGATGCAGAAGGACCAGGCGACGTTTCGTGACGAGGTGGTGGCCCTCGCGGGCTTGTTGGGCGTCCCGGTCGGTTCGGCGTCTGTCCTCGAACTGGCGCAGCGCATCGGCGAGAAGGTGCGTGAGGCAGACGCCGAGAGTGATCGCCGGAAGAGGGCTATCGACAGGCTGGAGGAGGCAAAAGGACGGCAGCGCTCCTTCATAGAACGATTAGCGATCCACAATGAGCAGAAGCATCGAATGATCGCCTTCTTCGGTGTCACCTCTCTGGCGGCGGTGGCGGATAAGCTGTCCGACGTCGCACGGCGCGGCGAGCTTTGCGGACAGGCCGAAGATACAGAGCGCGAAATCCTCGAAGCGATGCGGACGCCCGATCTCGTCGCCGCCGAGGCCGCACTCGATGCGGCGGATCGGTCGGCGCTGGAGGCGGAGTTGATCGAGCTGAAGGCGCGCTTCGAAGACCAGGACACGCGCTGCCACGAGCTTTTCGCGGCATGCTCGGCGGCGAGAGATCAGGTCGAGGCGATCGGCGGTGATGCCACGGTCGCCGCTATTGAAGAGTGCCGCCGTACGACGCTGCTGGAGATCGAGGACGGCGCGATGCGCTATCTGCAGCTCCGCGCTGGCATAGCGGCGACGGAGCATGCGCTCGCCAGTTATCGCGAGCGCCATCGCAGCTCGATGATGATGCGCGCCTCGGCGGCGTTTCGCACCATAAGCCGCGGCGCTTATACGGGACTTGCTGCCCAACCCAGCAAGGACGGGGAGACGCTCATCGCGCTTTCCGCTGCGGGTGGCTCGAAAGCGGCAGACGAACTCTCGAAGGGTACGCGCTTCCAGCTTTACCTCGCGCTTCGGGTTGCAGGATATGATGAGTTCACGCGTGCCCGCAGCGCTGTGCCGTTCGTCGCCGACGATATCATGGAGACGTTCGACGATTTTCGCGCCGAGGAAGCCTTCCGCCTGTTCGCCGAGATGGCGCAGGCCGGACAGGTCATCTACCTCACTCATCACCAGCACCTGTGCGAGATAGTTCGACGCGTATGCCCGACGGCGCAATTGCATCGCTTGGACGCGGCGGCGCGTCAATTTGAGTTCGCCTGAGCGTTTGCGGCGGCCGAATTAGCTGGAGGGGCGACCGTAACCTCGCGATCTGCTGTGTCGCTCTGAAAATGGGACCGAATGAAATGGGATGCCGTTTCGGACGCGACGTGCGATTCGTGGTGTTGTGCAAGACCTGTTTTCGATTAATTTGATCTAAGTAGGCTTGGCTGTCCCGCGAGCGTCAACGGTAAGCTCCCCCGTGCCATCCGATTCTCGTTGATGCAGAATCGGTTGGCGACTAAGCGCATCGACATTCGAGTCAAAATGGCGAAGATGGCGTTCCGGCTCGAACAGATGTCCGAGATGTCGGTTCCCAGGATGCCGCATAATATTGAAGCCGAGCAAGCCTTGATCGGCGCGATTTTCCTCAACAACGACGCGGGACGGTCTCTTGTTGCGGTAATGCTGGGCTCACTCGATGGTCCGGCTTAGCTCTGGAGCGGTTCTCAAGTTAACGCCCTAACATCTTTACCGAGTGCATGATGCCTATTGCAATCATTCCATGGCCATGCCTAATCCATCGGCAACATGGGGGAATTGTATGAAGGCATTCTCGATAATTGCCGTGTGGCTTGTGACCGCCGCAGTTGCTCAGGCCGAAGAGGCCGCGCCAAGCCGGATCGACAGCATCACAAAATCTGCGCGAGACATGATGCCCGCCATGCCGTCGCTGCCATCCGTCTCCCTGCCTTCGATGCCTGACCTTTCGCTTCCGGACTTCTCGGATACGACTGGTAAGATGATGACGGAGTTCAATGCATTCACCCAGCAAGTGGGCGATGCCCTGCCTGTGCTCGAACAAATGGGTTACGAAGTCACCACGTTTAAGGTGACATGGGGCCTTCCGCCGAAAGCTCGGCTTCGCTTGAAATCAACCGGCAACGCCGACATTCAGAAGGTAAATGCCATTGTTGCCAAAGCGACGAACGGCGGTGTGCTCGTCACGGCCCTCATAACGAGCGCGGCAACCGCAAAGCGGATTCAAAGCACCATGAAACTTGGCACCGCTTATCTCGACGTGGACTTTGCTGTCCCGCCTCGCGTCAACATGAAGTTCGTAAGCCCCAAAGCGAACGAGAAAGAGGAGTTGCCGCGCGACACTGACGATCTAGAGATTAGCTGTAGGTAGAAGCATTGCGAACTCACGAGTGGGGCAGGCGTGTTTGATAACCAAACGAATGGAATTAGGACATGGCTAGTGGGCCTCTTTGCCTCGGCCATCAAACACACCACCCGGCCGGAAGATCGGGCGCTGGCGATACATTGGCTAAGCCTGTCACGCGAGGTCGTCGCGAGCGACGCTAGCTCCATCGATAAGCTGAAGCAACTAAATGCACTGATCAACTCGCGCACCGCTATCGTAGCTATGGCGAGAAGTATTTCCGAAGTCACTTCGAATTACCGGAAGTCAAACCTTCCGTGGTCGATGAAGATCGCGCTGCCGGCAACGCTTGCTGCGATCCCCCTAATCGGAGGTCATGCTGCCGGCATAGCAGCGTTTGGCGGCGCTCTGGGCGTCCCAGTACTCCTGCTGGTCTTCCTCGGCACCGCTGGTATCACGTCGATCATCGAAGCCGTTGTAACAAGTCCCGAGGCCCGTACCCATATCGCTGACATCATCGACGTCATTGTTGAAGATGAACGACTGCGTCGCACCAGCGCGCAAATGAAGGCTGCAATGAAGGAACAGCCGCTCGACCCGACCAGATTCTCGATGCCAGTAGAGGAGATGGCGCTCCGAGAACACCTGCTCAGAATGGACCCATTCAACTTCGAGCAACATAGCATGAGCTTCTTCCACAGGGCCGGCCTCGAAGCTTGGGTTACTCTAAAATCGAATGATTTCGGTGTTGATGGTTTTGCCACTCACCCTGACGGCCTAATTATCGTCCAGTGTAAACGCAACTCATCGTCCAACAAAGTGGGCCGTCCAACCATCCAGCAATTCAAGGGGGTTGTAGAGGAGCAGCACGCTCATCGTGGCTACATCATCACCACGTCAACCTTCACAGATGAAGCGATCGAATCTGCCGCGCTCACGAGCAAGATCGCGCTCGTTGCGATGGATGATCTGGTGCGATGGCACGCGGAGCCGCCGCATTTCTAGCGAGTCATGTGACCGGGTCTCTACGCTGTAGCCATGAGCAGCTATACTGGACATCTGAGTCGCGGAGCGCGGATCAAAGATGACGCAACAGTCTGGCCTCAACATCGATCCTTGCTGGTCAAGATTCCCCGAAATAATTGCGGCTGGACTTACGCGATACGTTGGGGTTGCACTGTGAAGGTCGGCAGAACAACCGATCGGAAGCTGCGTCGATTGCGCGAAGCGCAGACATGGTGTCCCGGCGAGATAGACGAGATAGTTGTGAAACCGTTCTGGAACATTGCGAGGCTAGAGCGTTCCTTGCATACAGCCCCCGCGGCCTGAAGCTGCTGCTCCTCACGCGGTAGGATTGGCTGAGATGTTTCTGCCTGGCGATCACGCGATCGTTGGCTCTCTCCAAGCGTCCTTTCTGAGGAACGCACGGGGTCAGGCCACCGCGCCTCGAGAGCGGTATGGCAATGCGGGTTACACGAGATCCGGCCAGGGCTGCTAAGCGATCGCCGTCGCCTGCCAGTTGAAGTCCGTCGAAGATCGGCGAAAGGACGCAGGAATTAATCGTCAACGCGCGGCTAGTTGCATCAATCAAGATCAAATTCTCTCTTACAATAGGAAATCCCGGCGAGGGCGATCGAGTAGAGCGCGCCGCGTCGAAGGAGGGTCACATCAGAGTCACGCTCTGGCGCCTGATAGTCCGTACATACATGGCGCGAGAATCGGAATTGGCGACGCCGCGCTTTGAGGTGCGAGCGTGGCGGAAATGGAAATGCATGGGGAGATCCGCGTAACGCCGACAGGAGGCGAAAATGCGCAACGACGATCATGCGTCCCACGACGGTTCAGGAAGGTGCTGCGCGGTATGCGGCGGAAGGTTCGGGCTTATCCGCTACTACTGCTGGCGCACGGCGCTTTGCTCCAGGAAATGCGTCGACCGCTTCAAGGCGCGGCGGGAGGCCGACCACAAATGGCTTCGCTGGTTGCGAACGGCTTGATACGTGGGACCCGATTCGCTGCAGCCGACCGCGCTCCCGGAAGATGGGAGTCGGCAGAATAGCTCTGCAGCAAACATGAAACGCGCGTGACGCTTCAAGAGTGACATGGACGAAACAGATGACAGAGATCTCGGCAACAATCATCGACTTTACTGCTTACAGGATGAAGCGCGCTGCTAAGCTGTCAAACGACACAGTCAGCTCGATAACACCCTATGAAGCGGTCGCATCCCTCTGTTTCTTCTGGTCGTTGCTAGCCTTGATCCCGTTTGGCTCGTTGGATCCGCACGCGTCGAAACAGGAGCATTCGTGAGCAATCCGCAACGCCGTCGCGATGGGCGACGTGGCGCGACGGCAACATCCTGCTCCTTTGTCTGAATTTGCGCCGACGATACGTTGCCAGTCAGCATGGCGATGATGAACCATCACCTTGAGGCGGTCGCGCGCACAAAGCCTCGTGCCTTGCTCGTGGCCGACATGCCCTTTCTCAGCTTTCACCTCGGTCCCGAAGACACGATACGGAACGCCGGAGGTCTTTTGCTTGGCGCCGATGCCGTGAAGCTCGAGGGCGGTGCCAGACGTGCCGGGATGGTGCGTGCCCTGGTCGACTGCGAAATTCCAGTGATGGGCCATCTCGGTCTCACCCCCCAGAGCGTCAATGTCATGGGTGGGTTCAAGGTGCAGGGAAGAACAACCGATGACGCCTTACGCCTGCTCGATGACGCTCACCTTCAGCACGAAGCGGGCTGCTTCGCCCTGGTCCTGGAAGGCATTCCGGCCGAACTCGCCGTGACCGAAACCTTGACGATACCGACCATCGGGATCGGAGCGGGTCCCGATTGATCGGGCCAGGTTGTCAATCGGCTTGCAAATTTGGCTCTGACTCACTTTTGATGCAGTTTGAGGGATGTCTGGCGCTTTGATTTGGGGGAATCAGCGCCATGCAGCAAGCACTCCTGCGCTCCAATTTGGTGCCGAGCGGATTTGTTGTAGAG
>Ga0209389_1000463_pt1 | contig 24314 bp, 5 predicted proteins | sample CowpearedBW_FD_187526 | JGI IMG/M metagenome (GOLD analysis project Ga0209389, IMG submission 187526) | Root nodule microbial communities of legume samples collected from California, USA - Cow pea red BW (SPAdes) (version 2) | ecosystem: Host-associated > Plants > Roots > Nodule | place: USA...
ATATATATATATTTTATTTTTGAAAATGACTATTTGATTTATAATTGAGGTTAAGATAAATTAAGACACGCATTAACAATTCTATTCTTATTACACCCTTTTTAAAATTTTAAAATATGTAAACATCTTTCAAACTATAAAAAACTGTAAAGTGCCGTTGATCATGTGTTAGGCGTGTCTAAATTATGAGATGGTAGATTCAACTTCTTGTAATTATTTTAAGCATCTTTTATATTTATCTCCAGCGAAAGCTATAAAAGTTTATGAAAGAGATACGTATCTCCTAAAAGGTTTTTCCTTCCAACTGTGAGACCCCTTTTTCTTTTCTCAGTTATTAAAAAGAAGGCATTGGGCCTGGACTCACTAGAGGGCCTTAATAAGCCCATTTTGTACCCTTGAACCCCTCACCTCACTTCATTTTTTCCTTTGTTCCAAAAAACAGCCCCTTTCCTCCCTCTTGGTTCGGAAGCAGTAGCTCTGCTAGGGCACAATAAGAACCTTTTGAAAGCCACTCGAAACTATTCCTCCTGGTAAGTTATGCTCAAAGCTCCTCCTCTCTTTTCCATTGTTGTTGCCATGGTTCTGTCTTGGGTCGTCCCTAGAGGCTTATTCTCGCTACTATGTTCGTACCTTACAGTTGCTTAGTTCGTCCTTGGAGATGTGGTGCTTCCTCTTTCAGTGTTTAAACCCCCTCAAGCTTAGTTTTACTCAAAGGTAAGGGGAGCTAGGGATTCATTGTTTTTAAGTTATTTTGCATGCTTTTAATCTGTTTCACATCTTGATGTTTGAATGATGATGATGGTTGTGAAAAAATGTTTGTTTTGAGTTTCTGGGTGTTGCTTTGGCTTGTTTTCTACCTTGCCTGCGGGAACAATAGTGAAAACTGACATTCTTGCCCAAGTGAGCAGGTCTCGCCTAGGCGAGAGTATCACAAACCCTCCTAGGCTTTTGCTCGAGTTATAGCTCAGACGACAAGCTCCAATTTTGAGCGAGAAGTCATCTCGTTCAGGCGAAGAGGTCTCACCTAAGCGAGAAAACGTAAAAACCTCACTCTTCAACTACTCGAGCTCTCACCTAGGCGAAAAGGGCTCGCCTGAGCGAGAGAATCTCTCTCGCTTGAGCGAGTACTTCCAGCCTGAGCGAGATCTAGTGTATAAACGTGCTCGAGTACTGTTTTCGTCTCTGATTTAATTGTTTGCCTATATGATATGGTGGTTTACTGTAAAAGCTTGAAGTATGATGTTGCATATGTTTAATGGGATGAAATGAGACTGTTATATGTTGTGTTTGGCATGAAATGAAATATGGATTGGTTGGTTGGTTGAGGCATCGATATGAAATTATGATGCTTGAGATGAAATATGGATCTGGTGTGATAAAACATGAATGTGATCAATGATAGACGTAATTCCATGAGTCTCATGAGGAGATCTCATGGTGGTGTTGTAGTGTATATAATTAGATAAGGATTCAAGTAAGGATTGCATCCCGAAACTCTAAAAAATTAGTTAGTCTCACGTAGAGCAGATTGATTCAAGTGGTGAGAGTAGCGGGAGGCCCTAGTCTTTGGCAGGATAATGGCCTTAGATGTTTGAAGGCTAACCTTGTGTGTGGTAGGGTGAAACCCATTGGCAATGGCTTTGCAGAGCAGTAGGGGCCACCACAAGTGCAAGCATCCAGTGAATCCGATCTTATTATATGTATCCGGATAATTGAGTCTTAGAGTCATGTTTGTTTGCTATCACATGGTTATATGCCTACGGTTTTGCGTGTTTATGATATGTTTTAATCAATTGCTTGCTATAATATGTCCAAAAGTAAAATTTTACTCTAGCTTACCCTTTTGCTTGTGTCTGTCTTTTGTGTGGTTTTTCCTTTTACAATGATCATCAATTTATTGATGTGAGCAGATGTGGAAACCCCTAGTGGTCATCAGGTTGATGAAAACGCTATAGTGTAGCCAAGCCTGGGTTGGATCTTGCTCCTTAGAGCACTTTTCGAAGGCACTATTGCCTATGTAATATCTTGCTCTATGAGCAAGCTTTTTGGACGACTGTCAAACTCTGAAATTTTGTTTTGTTCATGACATCATGGTGTGCCTTAGTTTCCTTTCTAAGTATATTTATTGATAATTGTAATGGTTGAGACATATATACTCTTGTCTTAGGCTCTAATTCGTATTATATTTATGTGATGTTTTATTTAGTAGATTTATTCGATTTATTCTATTTAAATGGAATGTCACACCAACATTTCTTCACAAATTTAAATTCCTTGAATGTAAAAATATATATTAAATTCGATTGACTATTGTAAAGTTAATGTTATCGTGTTAACATTTTCTAAATAAAAATATTAACAAATGTTATCAATTGTTTGCAATTAAATTTATTTTTTCTTCATAGCAAAAATTAAATAGAGTATAAAGAAAATTTTAATGCCTAATTTTTTTACTCGTAATAAACTACATCTTTCCTATCATTTGTGTAACTTATATTTTCCTATCACGGTACTAACCAAATGCTATGAAATTGATCGAGTCTAACATTTGATTAAAAAATAGTGTACAGTAGCTTTCATTAACTATAATCAAACTCTCTCAAATTATAGAGATCGGATATTGAAGTACTATAGAATGATAGAATTTACAATTACAAATAAAGATCCATATTTATCAATTTTTTTTTCTTAAATGAAATAGTTAAAATATGTGAGTATACAACTTATTTTTTTGTAATGTTAATAGTTCAAATTTTTAGTTTTCTATTAGTTGCTCCCCATAATTTTGGATTTAGCGTGATTGATACTGTTAAAAGAATTAAAAGAGGACGTACAAAATTAAAATGACTTATGTATAAAAGTTAAATTTAATAAAAATAATAATTTCTTTTTAATATAAATAAAACTACTGGGTAAAAATAAAATCATTAATTATAATAATAAATATCACTTTAAAACCTTTTATATTTATATATAGGTATGTGACCATATAACTATTTACAATTTTTTAATTTCTTTTTTATATTATTTTATTTTCTAAACTCAATTAACTTTATTTCATTTTAGAAAAAAAATTACTTACAAAATTATTTATATTAGAATGTGCCGATGATATATGAATCTTCCCCAATCCTTGAAAGTCATGATGCCATGCAAGGGTACACTATCACCTCTTTCTCAATACAGAGAGAGTGAAGACAATCAAACAAACAATCATATTTCACATATATACTTCATAACAAATCAACGACAGCTCCTATAGCAGTTGCTGGACCAGACATAGTGTGTGTATGTTTGAATTTAATGCAGATGCCATTTTCTTCTTACAGAGTAATCAATGCATCATTTTCCATGTTAGGATTCAATATAAGGTTTCTGTTCCCACGAAAAAGATCCTTCTCTGTTCCTTTCCCTAACCAACTCCACCCCCTTTGTCTCTCTTTGGATTCAGCACAAGCAAACAAGTACATGTACAAAACCACATTATACCATTACATCATCACTTCATGATGACCATGCAGAATAACATAAAAAAAATATAATAATATATTGAAGTCAGACAATGAAAATATATGTTATAAGTCTTTATTTTAATTAATTTGGTTAGAGAATTGGATGATGATTATATATTGGTCCGAAAGTTCTTAGAACTCAAGTTCCTCCATTACTGTTTTATTTTTTTAAAATTTCATCCTTTTTTTTTTTAACAGACAAAAACATCTTTTGAGATGAAAACCTTAGCAACAAAAAGTGTTGTGTTAGTGTTACCTCAGAACAATTACAAAGACCTTTGTTCAAGAAAATTGATATTATTAGTCCGTTGGCGCTTAACATTCCCAGAAGCTGATTCATCTCCACCACCACTCTTCTCCATCACTGCCTTGAGTGCTTCTTGTATTGAGGTAATACAGTACTGTTGTTGCTGCTGCGTGCTTTGTTCTCCATTGCTGTTTGAACTTTCTTCGTCACCAGTAATGACCAACACGTTCTTCACACGCCCACCAAGCGATGTGATCTCAGCCTTGAGGGTTCTGAGCTTCAAGCCCTTCAACGTTTTTATGAGGTCTGGTAAGAGATCTGACCTATCTTCACAGCACAGTGAGGCTTTGATCACAAACTTTCCATCTTCGTCTGCTGCATCCACTGTCAACTCGTCTGCCTCCGTTGGCACTGCACTGCTTTCTGCTATCAGAGAGGTTTCGCGCTTCAGTTCCTTCACGTGCTCAATCACTTCCGCTAGCAACGAAGCTTTATCTGTCTGCAACAACAAAATCAAAACTTGTTTTTTATAAGATGCAACTGCACAAAGCAATCATCTTTTCTTTCTGGGTAAATTGTGAAATATTAGTGACATATAGTGAACTTTCTAACAGACTAATACATTAGAGCCCCACTCTTATTTTCACCATATGATTTTCATTTCTAAATTGATGTACAAGTTATAATAAAGAAGCTTTTATTGACAAGAGAGAATATGCTGCAGACACATATCAGCATAATTCTAATATATATAATTAAGAGTCTCACTACAACTACTATACTTACTGGGTAATGAATGAATTACAGAATAAAATAATTTGTTGACAAACAACAGTAAAACAGTCTTAAATATACTATAATTTGTTAAGTTTTATTGAAGCTACAAAAATTATTTGTTAAAATTACTGAAGTAATTAACTATATCAAAATAATTACAAATAACTGATTGTAGCAATTTTTAATTTACTAATGAATGTTTTAAAGACACTAATCAGTACTAACATTCTCTCATGACTAATATATAGCAAAGGTTGGAAGTTGTGCAGTGTTTGAAATGAGGTTGAGGTAGGTAGGGGTGCTTAATGATTATGAAATGGAATAGTAGTGGGGTATTTTGAATGGTGGAAGTGGCATGCAGCATGTGTAGATAGACAGAAAGATGAGATGAGATAGATAGGTATATAGAATAATGCGTGGGTGCATGTGTGTGTGCCTGAAAAGGGTGCTACTTTGTCTCTCTGGCTTTATTTCATTTTCATTATCGAGCTGAGTTTGACTGATCAACAATATCCGGCAAGAAATTTCCATGTGTAGCTTTTTCAACTGCTGCTTGGTTCCTCTTTATTGCATCAACAACCTACCTTAACACTAATACCTTTCTTTCATCTTTAATCACTTTTTTTACTAATAAACTCCTCTGAAACTACCACACACACACACAGTCATACCAAAAAAGGTAAGCTAAAAACAAAAAACATATATGCCATGCTTCTTCAAACATGTCTTTTTTTAATTGAAATTTATTTTCATGTAAGTATTACGTCTGTGTAAGTATGTAAGAAAATGTTGCTATCATCACTCTTCCTTTAAACAAAATGAGAACATGGAAAGCCAAAGAAAGCAGGTTAGTAAGAGAAACAAACAAGACCTTTTGCATGCACCCTATCTTTTATATGTCATTTTGGTTAAAAATGCACCGTGTTGAAAATTCTCCTATTATAAATTCTCAGGTCTCTGATCAGGATATAGGCATGTTAGGGTGATTTCATACGAGGTTTTGTCAGTTATGTTGTCCTTTTAAATTAGAAATGACATGATGTCTTTTTTAGTTAGGAATGACTTATTAATCAAAAATTCACAATATAATATTTGAAAATCTGAGTTGGGTAACAATTTCATGCATGTGATTTATTGAGACAAACTATTTTTTCTATAAAATAAGTGAATCTAATATGCACTTACATATGTAATTTATAGGAACAAATAGTTTATGCATGATGTGTGAAAGGTCTTACAAGGTCAAACAATCACATTATATATGTGCTAAACTCGTTTATTTTAAAATAACTATTTTAGAACTTATATCTGTTCAAAATGGTTTAGTAATTAATAGTATTCAAGATCTTGTATTGAAAATATTAAAGTCGTTATATATACTTACTTTGGTAGTGTTGGGCAATAAACTCCGAAGCTTGGCAAGATGGTTGTTGATTCTCTCTCTACGTCTTCTTTCTGCTTCACTGTGACTCTTTGATGCAGCAAGAGCCTTAGCCTCCATGATTTCTTGAGCAGTCATTTTTCCCAACTCGGCTTGGAGTCCAAAAGGTGCTGAACCGGGTTGAACCATAGGTCCGAGGGTGTCGGATATGATCCTTAGATGGTGGTGATCAGAAGGACTCTCGTATGCAAATTGAAGAGAAGGGACCCTTCTGCTGAAGAAGCTCGAATAGGGTGAAGGTGTGGGAGGGACTATAAACGTTTGGTCATGATGGTCTCGGACAGGGTTGGTGTTATTGTTGTAGTGAACCGGACCCGGGTTGAATGAGTGAACCGGAGGCATGGACCATGGTTGCAGCATGATTGGAGTAACTTCAGGGAACATTAAACCTCTTGAACCCCCGAAGATGTTGTCACTGTTTTGTTGCTGCTGATGCATCTGTTGTTGAAGGAGAAGTTGCTCTTGGTAGCTTTGAATGCTGTTGTTATTGTTATTGTTGTTGATTGGTTGAGAGGAACACTGTCCTTGATCATCTAATTCCTTTTTCATCTCCATCTATGATGTGTTTAGTTCTGAGAGAACTCTGGATGTGTAATCAAAACTCCAAAGCTTTATATGTGAAGGAGTGAAAAGAGAGGAAGATTTAAGGGTTCAAACGTCAGAAAGGTTAGGGTATTTTCTGCTTTGTCTAATAAAGAAGGGAGCTAGAGCTGAAAGGTAAAAGGGTATCGAGAAGAATATTTCATATTTTTTTTCATCTGCACTAGGAATAAAAAGGAAATGGACATTGACAAGGAGAAAGAGCAAGAGGGAACTAATAAAACTATAAAAAGACACAAACCTTAATCCCTTTGATACAAAATGACTCTCTTCTAGTTCTGTCTTGTAATTCTATCACATGTTGAGGATCAATCAGTTACTTTCTTCGTTTCCTTCTGTTGTGGAGGTGGTGAAAGAAAAGGCCAAGGTTTTGAAGCTTTAAAATTCTCTCCCTGCCTCTCTCTCTATCAAATCTCTTTCACTTGGTAGGTTTCTACTTGTGCCACAAGGGTATGTTAATGATCCCTTTTATCCTTTACCTCCAATAGAGCTTTCCTTTATGCTGTGTTGGTGTCTTTTTGGACTTATGTTTGGTCTTTTGCTCTCTCTTCTTCTCTCTGCACTCTAAAATATATAGAGCCTGTTTGAGTACTGCTAGTCTCCTTTCCTTTCTTCCTACGGCATTAACTTTATCTATATCATTCCATGTAGCTTTCAGGGCTGTCTGTGGAGTGGCATCTTTCTAAAACAGCAAAAACTACAATATATAATGTTTTACAGCCATAAAATATACAGTATAATCTCATAAAGTAACACTAATTTTTTGTTGCTTCTTATTGGTTCAAAGTGTATAATTGCACTACCTGTGTGTAAGAGAGAGAAAGAGATGGGAAACACAAGCTAGAACAACAGAGTGAACACAACACAGATTGTCGACCGACCAAGGACCAGAAAGGCTGAATAGTTATCATCATGATGAAAAAGCTTAGCTTAACCTTTTCTCTCTTTTTATTTTTATTTTTTTAATTTTCAGTTAGTAGTACAATTTTATAGTTTATATATTTCTCCATCTTTTTTCTTTTTTGTTTTACTTCATTTTCCCTCTTTTGGGGGGTCATTTTTATACTTTGCACTTTCCCTTTTGGCGTTTCCATTCCTTGGTCAAGCCCCACGTTCTTCCATACTCTTAGCTATGTGACTATGTCCACGCCACCCTTTCTGCTTCCCCAACACCATGTAATCATTGTGTCTTGGAACACACTCTTTCCCCTCTCTTCTCTCTCCTTGCTTCTCCTAATAAGTGTCTTGGTTTCAGTTGAAACTAGGTGTATAGTGTGTATGTTTATGCATATTTTTATGTGTGGTTCTCATTACCCTATCCTTTTGGGAAATTATAGCAAACTTGTGCACATACATGATCTATATTTTTCTAGTAGTGGAGTGGAGGTGGTCCACGAGTAAAGGACAACACAGGAACATAAAATAAAGCACAGCTTATAGGTTAATGCTTGAAATTTCTTTCACCTTTTGATGTGGAAACTTGCAATAGGAGATAGTGGATCAGCATTACCTTCATTTTACGCGGGCATGCAGTAATATGTTTCTTCAACATCGATTACCCAAACTTCAAGTTTAATCTAAATTCAGCTTAGGATCATCAGGGTTTTGTCTTGGCATTATAATCATAGCAAGCCATCATTTTGAACATGAACTAGGTTGAAATTATTCGTTTTATTTGACTCGATCTTGACCCTTACTTGGTAATCATCAACTTGTAAGACTATTCACCACCGTGCCATCTTCTGTAGTAATTTTTTCCTTATCAAGAAAACAAACAAACAAATCGTTATTCTAGAAATATGGAAAATTGACGCATAATTTTCCATGTTTGTTGTTATGTGCAAAAGCAGATATGAAATATATATATCAAATCTGGTGCAAAATGCACATTCTCTTAGAATAAACATTAAAAAATGTGCAGGTCCATAACATACATGACTTTAATTTCTTGGCAACTTCTTGTCTCTGTATTTTAATTTATCCGTGCTCACCACCATGACGTTGATGACTCAAAGTTGTGAGCTAGATAGAAAGGATAGCAATTAATATGGATTTATAATTATGTAATGACATTTTTGTTTATTGGAAAGGGCCAAAAGATAATCTAAAATTCTTATGAAAAGAATAGTTATAAAAATGTCACTTTGGGATGGTTGGTTAGATATTGTCCACTAAAATGTTACAACTTGAAAAGGCCACACAACACAAGGAAATAATAGATGTTTCCAATTACTTTTGACAAGTGGCACAGTTTTCGAAACTCCTCCGTATCTATCTAGCTATAGCATACTATAGTAGTGTTACTTTTCTTTTGTTTTTGTCTCTCTTAACTTTTCTTTTTCTTTTTAATTTATTTTTTTCTCTCTAGTTTCACACCTCTTGATCTTCTTCTCTGCTAAATATACTTACTGTTTACCTTATGTTGTACCTGTAGCTGTTGTTGTGCTTCTCCCTGGTTGGTCCAAAAGAGGTTCAAATATGTATGGTTTTGGTTGTCATCTTTTTAGGACTTTTATATGGTAAAAAAGGAAGCATGGTAATTTATTAGCCCTGGCTTAAAAGGCAAGTCTCATACCTTCACCGGCAAAGTCTGCAAGCTAATTACACGGTTCCCATAAGCAGTTTGGCCATCAGAAGTAAAAGTAAAATGTAAATCATTAAAGGCTACACACTTACGTTTCCCAATTCAATGTTAAGAAATTGGTGTTGTGGTTTAGACTGCAATGATATACTTACACCACCAACAAAACATAACTATTTTGTTCTCATTTCTTTTATAATTACTAAAATTTATTTATTTTAATAATCACATCGTTCTTGAAAACAATTGTTTGAATGAATATTTACCAGTACAAAAAAAGTGATACTACATCAATTATTTGGGTCCTACTACTCCGCTATTTTACTAATGTTTTATGAGACGATACTACTACAAATTATTATATTACATGGGAATTTTCTTGCAAATTTTTTAAAAAAATTTGCAAGAAAAGGTTTTTTCCTGCTATTTTTTCTAAGAATTTTAATTGGCAGGTAATTCCTTCGTGGATAATTATTTCCTACAAAATTATATAATTCGCAAGTATTTCTTACAAAATTTGTTGCAAAAAGTGTTATACAAAATATTTTGCAAAAAAATTGGCAGCAATTTCCTGCAAATCCTTTTTTCATAACAAAATTTATAAGTATTTCCTACAAAAAAAATTTCAAAACAAAATTGACAGGAAATATGAGTTTTTTTAGTAGTGAAAGTAGGAGATATATTACATCAATTCCAAAAAATGTAATATAGTTAGCATATAACATTGGTTAAATACAAATTGCTATAATATTAAAAAAATTAGAAATCAGAATAAGTGAGATATTATATCAAGTGTGTGACCCGATGTAATACGACTTAATTTTTAAATGCAAGATTTGTTTTTTAAACTATACCATAACCCGCAAAAGATCAATACATTCGAGATTGTGGACAATTCAAATTGTACTATATATTCTCAAGTAGAGTAAATTACCAAAGCATATCAAAACTATTATGCTAAAGGTTAAGGTTACAAAATATTTAAACATCTAAATAAAACATTCCTAATGGCTATGAAAACTAATTTTTTCGACTAAAAATATCTTTATCATTCCATGCAAATTTTTTCAAGTTCATCTTTTCCCAATGGTTTGACACCTTACAAAATCTGAAATATGGAATATATATTAATTATTGTACAGTGTACCACGGGAAGCATAATTAAACATCAATAATTGAAGAAACTCTTACATCGACCCATGAATCAATAATGTTAGCACGAGCTATGGTCCACATCCAATAAATAATGTAGTATCCATACTCAAAGCTTCCACATTGCTTATTGTACTAATATATGAAATTTACGTAATTAATATATGAAGAACTAAGAGAATTTAATTGATAATATATAGATTCAATGGAAACTGCATACCTTACGATAAATCCATTCAAGATGAGATGAAGATGTAGTGGATTTACATTATAAGACATCACTAACATTAATAACATGAAAAAGAAAAATCATTAGTAATTTACAATATAATCATGATAAAACACATTACTTTTCTAATTAACACATACCTCTATATTAAAATTATCATTTTTTTTGCTTGGCTCGTTGTGCAATGAACCAAACCATACGACAATACGGTTTACAGGACAAACAATAATCAATTGCCAATGAGACCTATTAAAAGTGATACTACACTAGTTCCCTAATAACCGATGTAGTATCATGTTAAAGTAAAAAAAAAATTCAATGTATTTTTTTGCCAAAAAAATTGTATACATTGGTTGGACGAATAATCGATGTAATATTGTCTACAATAACTACTAAATTACCACCATGCAGTTTACTACATCTTTTCTTGTGTAAATAATGTTATATCCTGTTGTTATATAACTTTTTTGCACTAGTGATTGTTCTGACAAGGTAAGATATGGACCTCACGTGTGAAACATAGATGCGATACAAGACACTAATATATGTATGTGTGTGTGTGAACTTAAACTAGAACAAATAAGTCTGATAAAAAAGAACAATTAAAACAAAAATCCCCAAATTATGAGTCCTAGATAACAAAAATAACTACCAAACTGTAATTCATCAATTTCTACTCGAAACTTGTTCAAGATTGAGTTGTGGAGATTCGTGGAAGCCTATAAAGCAGAGAAACAATAAAATTTCACATAAAAAATGGACGAAAGGACAAATTGTTGATAAACGAATATAATAGCATGATTAACAAAGTTAACATTCAAGTAAACTGCCAAATTCAGTTAAAGCTTATATTTAATTATGCTTTTGATGTTCAAAATCACTTTGTACTTCTTGAATGAAGAAATTACAACTATGTGCTCACCAAATTAACGCAATGGGTATGCATATACTCTAATTAAATAGTATACAAACGCAAGAATCAATTCAACCTTGAATAGAAATGACAAGCTAAACTAAGGTGGTAAAACTGGTTTAATATTAAAGATGCAAGAATTTTATGTTCAAACAATGATGTGTGAAACACATAATGGATGAATTATGTCGCAAAAATTATAAAATAACAGTGATTCATAATCTATTCACTCTCTATGTAGTTCTTAGATCATGAATTCAACAAACTAAAGTAGAAAACATCAAACTTGAACCACACATTATTCTACCTAGTTATGTGGAGTAGATTGCATTGCAACTCAGGGAAAACTTTATGTCATAGATGGAAAATACAGCTCTGTGAAAATGAAATTGCCTTAGCTTTCACATTCCAACTTCTCTTCTCTTATATCTTTTGTCTCCAAGCACTTCAAATCTCCAAGAACTCAACTCTCTTTTACAATGTTCAGAAACTAGCTATATACACTTAGCTACCTATTTACTTCCTATCCTAAAACTTCCTACAATATATCATTTTCATTGTGAGCTCCTTTATCCAGTTCAATTGTTTCCCTAAGTTCAACAAGTTGCAATTCCAACAAATGCAACTATCTTCCTTTCCATTTGTTATTTGAGGTTTATGCAACTTTTCAATTTTGACCATTGGAGTTCTTGACTAGCTACAACAGGTATAAGTTCACGGTCCAACACTTAGCAAGTCACTTGGCATCAATTTCAGCAACTTGTGAAGTTCAAAGTGAATGCAAGTCGAATCCCGATTTTTCTCTTATTCAAGTGCAACTTTGACCTTCAATTGCAAGTCAGTTTTAGAATAAGTTCTCGTTATAAGACCTTAAAATGGTTTTTCTAATTTGTGCTATTAAAATGTAAAACATGTTAACTAGATAAAGTCTTACTTCTAAAATCAGCAAAAGAAATTAACTATTTTAAGTTTAAGACACCAACAAAATAAGGAAATTAAATTTGTGCTACCTAAGTAACTACAAAAATCCACTTCTAACATTACTTAACTACTATGCTAGAATTAAACTAACACTAGACTACTTTAGCGAATGCAAAAAATTAAGCTAAAACTAAACTAATAATTCAAAGATAATGAAATTGAAATAAAGAAAATAGAAACTAAATGAAACACACTATTCTATCAATTATAGTAATAAAAAAAATCTAATACAACATTACTCTACTCTACTTTACATTATCACTAAACTAAGCCTAAAAACTACCAATTAAGAGAAAATACAAATTAAAGCCTAACTATCCAATCTACTCTAAAATTAGCCTAATAGACTAAAACTTACAAACGAGACCTTAAAGAAGTGTTTTTATCATTGAAAAATATTAACACTCAAGGGCTCATCAATAGCATAATTAAAGCTCATATGGTTAACTTACTAAAGTGAAGGATTAAAAAAGTTATCACTCACCCACAAAGAGCACTATAATTAAAGCTCATAGGCTTAACATCTTCAATTCTTCTTGATCTCTTTTCAAGATGATATGCACAATTCTATTTTTGTTAAATCTTTGACTTTGGTTGATCTTCAATTTGTCTTCAATGTGTATCATCAATCTTGTTTGTTCTTAAAGCTTGATAAGGAAAGTTGTGATACGATTCTTCAAGTTGTTTCTTCACCTACTCTATTATGAAAATAATTCAAATAATATTTGTAAATTTGATAAGTAATCGTAGTTAACATATATAATCACATATATTCATTTGTTTCATTAAAGAGGATATCATAACATTGTTGTTAACACACATTTTCATTGGATATATAATCATTAAAAAAATCTTTTCAGCATTCAATAATTATCTACAAAGTATTTGATTGGTAAGACTTAACTATAATTTAAATTTGAAAGAGGAACATATATGGTATATATGTTAGTATTAGGAGCTTGATTTAGTCCCACATCGTTCAGTATTATGAGACCTTGTTTATGATGTTGAGCGCAACATTCTTGGCTAATGTAAGCTAGATCACACCGAGTGCATGTCGGTCTAACAACTCCCATTATGACCGCTCCATGTTGTTTGGCTTCTGCCTTGTTAATTGTTGATACAACTTCTTTTGATATAGGTAGTCTTCTATCTACATCTTCTGATACAGGTAGTCCTCTATCCGCATCTTCTGATACAAGTAGTCCTCACCTTCCCTTCTTCCAATGTCATTACTTTTGAAGAAAGCTCCCAATACTTCTATAGACTAAGATTTCCAAGAAAAAAAGCCAAATATTTTCTAATGTGGTTGATCAGACAAAGCTACAACCACAAAGCATACTAAGAAATTGACTCTTGATACCAATTGTTAGAAAATTTTGAAATAAAGGATCTTGATCTAGCCAAACAAATTTTTGGTATGAGAATCTCCAAGGATAGATAAGAATGTATTCTGAACTTATCTCAGGAAAAAATATATAGAAAAATTGCTTAACAAATTAATGGTTGAAATGCTAAAACCAAGAAGACACCTTTAGGAACTCACTCAAAGTTTTCAAAAAGGCAATCTTCTCAAACAAATGAAGAAGAAAGACACATGTCTAAAGTGTCATATGCATCAATAGTAGGGAGCTTGATGTATGCTATGATTTGCATTAGACTTGACATCGCACATGTAGTAGGAGTTGTAAGTAGGTTTCAATCAAATCTCGGAAAAAAGCATTGTGAAGGTGTGAAGTGGATATTGAGATATTTGAAGGGCACTTCAAAGATGCATTTTTCTTTTAAAAGAAGTAATATCACTTTACAAGGGTTTTCTGATGCAGACTTGGAAGGTGATTTGGATCGTAGAAAGAGCACAACAGGTTACATTTTTATGTTGGATGGTAAAACTATCAACTGGAAGTGTAAACTTCAAGGAAAAGTCTCCCTTTCAACCATTAAAGCTGAGTGTGTAGCTATCTCAAAAGCATCGAAGGAGATGATATGGTTGAAAAACCTTTTAAAATAGTTAGGAAAATAACAAGACGACTCTCCGTTGTTTAATGACATTCAGAGTGCTATATGTCTTTCTATAAATCCAATTCTTCATTCCACATGAAAGCATATTGAATTGAAGTATCAATTTATCAAAAGCCTGATAAAGGATGGGGACTTGTTTGGTTGTAGAGAATTCAACTTATACGTTGACCAAGACTGTCACAACAACTAAGTTAAGACTTTGTATTAACTCAACTGGCCCTCAAGAAAATTGATGGTGAAGGCATTACACTAGGTGGTAATATAAATCAAATTCCAAGTGGGAGAACTGTTAGTATTATGGCTTGATTTAGTCCTACATCGTTTATTATTGTGAGATGTGGTTCTTTATTTTGCTATATAAGCAACCCTATGTAATGCTTGATATACACACAAAAATAAATTACTTTCTAGTGTAGTCGTAGACGTAGGCATACATAGAAATAAATTACCTTTTAGTGATGCTTTATGTGTTGTATTGCAAAGGTGTTGGATTAAAGAGGGTTGAAAGTTTTGGGTGTGATTTTTGCATGGGTTGGAATTTGTATGAACTGTTTTAATTGAATTATGATGGCTTGTTTGAAAATCTCATTTCTATCAAAAGAGGAAAATCCACAAGTTGTGGAAAAATCCACAAGTCTCTTGTGAAATTCATTGATGTGAATTCTACATCCCCGGAGCCAAATCCACAAGTTGTGGAAAAATCTATATATCACCTATGGAACTCGTTGATGTGAATTCTACATCCTAGAATCAAATTCACATGTTGTGAAAAAATCCACAAGTTACTTGGGGAATCTTCTGTTGCTTTCTTCACATTTAATATGAACTCTCGTGTCCTCTCTATTATGTGTGGAATTTATGTTTTTCTTTATGTTTCATGAAATCTTACTAGTTGTTCTTGAACATTGATGTTTCAGAGTGCTTGTTACATGAAATTATGAAATATGACGTGTGAGACTTGCCTTGATGTGTTGGTATGAGATATGATTGATTTTGAAATAAAATGTGGAAGATAAGGTGATTTCATGGAGAAATTCTTTTTGATGTAATGTAGTGTATGTAATGATCTATGGATTCAAGTAAGGTTACATCTTGACACTCTAATGATCATTCAAACTCATGTAGAGTAGAATAGTTCATATGGTGAGAGTAGTAGGAGGTCTTACTCTAAGGTAGGATAATGGCCTTAGATGATCATGGATTAACCTTGTGTGTTGTAGAGTGAAACTCATTGGCAATGGGTCTATAAAACAGTAGAAGCCACCAGAAGTGCAAGTTTCCAGTGAATCCAATTTCATTACTTGTATCTGGATAATTGACTTAGAGTATCTAATATTGCTTGGTATTACATGTTGCTTGTGTTAGCATGACTTGATTGTTATTTGTTAATTTAATTTCATCAACTTACCCTTCCTTGTGCTTTTGTCTTCTTGTTTGTCTTTTCTTTTGCAATATGGTCGCCAAAATTGGTGTAAGCAGATGAGGAGACACTTGTTGATCCTGATCAGGTGGATGGAGAAGTTGTCATTTAGATAGGATGTCTTAGAAGGACTTTTTCTTATGTTCTTAGTTAGTTCTCTATTTTAGTATCCTTTTGAAAAACTCTTTGATGCATATGTGGATGGCTGTAATAGTTATTCTATTATACTCTTTCTCATTGCTCATTTATATAAACTATGTGATGTTTTATTTAATAGTGTTTTCTATTAAATGGTACTTTACACATTTTCTTTGCTTGTTAATTTAACACAATTACTTATTAATCTTTGGAATTGAACTATATAGAAACATTTAAGTTGCTTCTTGAATTGAATTTGAGAAGAAAAGAAACACATTCTAACATAAAAGAAAGGCAAAAAAATCAAAGAAAAGAGAGAAAAACTAAAGTATTGAGACATGAAATAGTGAAAAGCAAAAAAAAAAAGAAAACATCCAATTAAATTATGTAAACTTGTTTACATGTGTTAGTCTTGTGACTTGACTTGTGTGTGTGAACATCTTAAGGTGTAAAATTTGTTTGGTTAAAATTTGAAAACTATAATTTGTGTTTTAATTGGTCTTTGATTCAACTTGCACTTTTATTTTGTTTTTGTATTTGCCTTTAATTTTTGCTTGTCATTTTTGTTGGAATTCCTTTAGGATTGCCATAGCTTTTGATCTCGAAGAAAACATCCAATACCCAAGAGAAAATGTAGATGTTTTAATAATGTTTGCAGATGTTAATGATGAAAACTCAAGTTTTAGAGTCTTTTTTCTTCTTATGTCTGTGTCTTTCACATAAGGTATTCACTGATATTTTCAAGATCACTGATATTTTCAAGATCAGCACAAATCTAATTTTAAAAAAGAAAATGTTTTGCCAAAAGGTAAACTTAAGCATAAATATTTTTTAAAGGATTTTAAGAATAATTAATTTATCAAATTAAATTTTAATTGTTTGAAATATTCTTTAGATGTTTAGAAACAAAAATAATCAATTACTTAAATAACCAATTAAAACATAAAGCTATATAAGCTCTAAGTGTTTTTCAAGCGCTCAACAAAAATAATTGACTAGGTGTTTTCATAATTGATTAAATTATTGTTGAACAATTAATGAAGAGCATGCATAATCAATTAAAAATAATGATTTTCAATTATCTTAGAGAGCTATTGCAAAGTGTTTTCAAAATTTTGTTAGAATAATCGATTAAGAGTTTGTTTAACCGATAAAATGCATTAGAAAGTGTTTCAAAATCAATGGTTAAAAAACTCTATAAATATAGATTCGTTTTTAGGCAACTTTTGCAATCATATAAAGAAAATCACCCTGAAGTTATATGAACTATATAAACAATTTTCAAGTGCTTTCAAATCTTTCAAAGTAAACAAAGGTTGTGTTGATTTCAAATAGACCTAGTGTTGCTTCTATTGTGGTAAAGTCTTTTCATTTGTGTTTCTATAGTGTGTTTTAGACTTGTCGTTTGAATTGTTGTGTTGTTAGGTGTTCCAATGGTGTTTTTGGGATATTGTATACAGTTATTAAGAAAAACATTATTTTAGATAGTCAAAGAAGGGATAAGGCTAAGATCCTCTTGAAGTGGTTCAAGACTAGTAGATAGAGAATATATGCTCTTTGCTATTTAGAGTTGGTTAAGGTTGATATCCTCTAGTTTGTTTGTAATTGTTTGTTAGCTTTGTACAAACATTTTTGTCAATTGTAGAACTAGGTTTTCAAGGGAGAAAAAATGAGAGCCGGGCATAGGATTAGTTGAGCCAAACCAATAGAAAATTTTGTTTATCTTTCTCAATATCTCCCTTTCTATTTCTTTACTAATCCGTGTATCAATTAGATTTTAAAGATAATTGCATTCTGAATTTCAAGTTAAAAAGGATTTAAAAGAAACAAGTAATTTTTGGGAAATGTTTTAAATCCTCTCTCTTGGTTTAACAAAGCCATTCTTATCTTTTTAAGAAATGGCCTCAGAGTTGGATTTTGAAAAGGAAAGATCCTTATTTCAAAATGGATTTGAAAATCAAACATTTGTTGAAGTTGTTGCTATAAACAAGCATCCTCTCATTTTTGTGATCAAAACTATCCTTTTTGGAAAATAAAAACGTCAATCTTTCTTGAGTCCGTTGATAGAGGAATGTGTGGTAAAAGGTCCCCTTATTCCTATGAATATGTCCACTAACAATGTGTAGGAAGAAAATATTTCTTTTTATGAACAATTAAGGAAACCAGAACAACCCAGTATAATGTAAAGGCAAGGAACATCATCGCTTCAGCTCTCACTCCTGATGAGTTCTACATGATCTCAATATGCAAAAACATAAAGGATACAATAAGCCTAGTATGTTGTGCTTGGTCTCCCAAGAACCCAAAGGGACTTTGGTTATATCTTTGTGATAGTGGACTATTTAAAAAAAAATTGGTCATTGCAAGCCATGCCATAAGTGGATGAAGCTAGCTATATCTCAAGACTATTATTTAGAAAGGTTGTCATATTGCATGGTGTACATAAGACTATAATGTCTAATAAGGATGATAGGATTTAAGTCATTTCTAAAGAACTCTTTAGCAAAGAATTGGAACTAAATTATTATTCTTTATAACTTCTCACACTCAAACTAATGGACTAACTGAAGTAGTAAATTTGTTCCTACCTACATTAGTGAGGGTAATTTTAAAAGGCAATAAGAAGTCTTGGAATCAATGTATTTCTCAAATAGAACATATTTATAATGTAGTTGATAAGAGTAATAATCTTTCTCATTTTGAGGTTGTTTATGGTTTTAACCCCTCCATTCCTCTTAATTTGCTTCCACTTTCGGATACAACTTCTTTATTTCTTAAAGAAGGGATATCAAGAAGTGTCATATAAAGGTGAAAGACAATATTGAAAAAAAAAAAAAAAATTAAAAAAAAAAAAAAAACCCTCAAAATTATATTGAACACAACAACGAAAGAACGATTTTTTTAAAAAAAAAATTGAGATTAGGTTTGACTTCAATTGAGAAAAAAAGATTGACTTCTTAGAGGTAATTAAAAGTCAGTATAAGAGTAGATGATCAATTCCAAGACCTCCAAAAATTAAATAATATTGTGTATTTGTTATATATCTCCTTTTGCAAGGGTTATTGATTTTGATGATGATTTAGAAACATAAATGTGTGTACACATCAACAATATTTTAAGAAAATCACTTGATGGTGCATTTGTCAATAAAAATCATCGTGTGAATGCACATCATCCGACGATATCTTGTGAAAATTGTAAAAATTTTATAGCACAATTTAGCACTCCTTTCTTATGTTTTGAACTATTTTTCTTACATACAAACCTTAAAATGCACATAATACCACTTTCTCATATTTTTACATTGACTATCTTTATTATAATCGAATTTAAATTTTCAATATTTTATATCATCTAACAATCGATCTCTCTCATCACTTTTCATGCACATTTTTAAACTTTACTTCATTCATATAAGTTTCATATTTTTCTAACAAAAAACTTGACAATTTCGTCAAAGAAGTAAAAATGGATAATTCCAATATTTTTTATTTTTATTTAGCCAATTTTTCCTTCGTATATGCAAATTGATTTATTTTCATATGCATGCATAAGGTTTAAATAAGGTTGGTTTAAAAACCATCTCATTTGAAGTTTTGTAGTGCACGTTATGAACAAAACAAATTTGTTGTTTGAGTTATAAAATACACAGGAGAATTTTATTTTTCTATTTGTTCTGTTTTTTCAATATTCATATTTATTTTGAACAAAACTTTATTCTTTTAGTTAAACAATTTGTGTTTCGTATCTGCGTTTGTATATGTGTATTTATGTAACTTAGAATTTTAAATAGTAGTACAATGTTAATAAAAATCTGTTACAAGTTAGATGATTTCAAACATGTTTTATCTCTTACACATATTATTGAGATTAAGTATATTTTTATATAGATTGTATTCATTATTTTTGTGGTTTTATTTTTAATTTTTGGAAAGTAAAAAGTAGAGTTGTTTACTTTAGAAAAGAAATGAAAGGTAGAAAGTAAAGTATTCTTCCTACATAGATAAGATAGTAAAAGAAGAAGAAGAATTCAAGAAGAACCATTAATTAGAGTAAAGGAATTACAACTTAACTAACATAAGAAGCAAAAACTTACTAATGAAAATAATGAGAGGTTGAGAGGAACTCACCCTTTGTTATTATCCTCTTAGTCATGAGAGAATGTGAGGGAGAAATGGGATATTTGTATTTATGAAGAAAGGTTAAAAGACATTTTTTTTTTATTGAAGACTTTTTTTATAATCTCCTTTTGCATTGCGTAAACAAGAGAGAGAAGAGAGGTAAAAAATAAAAATTACTCCATGTTTATCCTTGTATTAAAATGGTCTAATCAATGAATATTAACTTGACCCAATTAATTTTTCTTTTTAGTATAATTGCAATTCCTAAAATTGGTCTAAAAATCTTAAATTAACCCTTTTATAAAAATCCATCATTCCATTTATGAGTTGACTAATAATTAATTTTATAAGATTAATTTTATTTTTTTCACTTCTTAATATAACTATATTTTATACACACACTTAGGTCATATTTTACATATTTAAAATATTACTTATGTATAAATAAAGTCAAATTTCTATAAATTTCTAAATTTTCCTAAAGGAAACTTTTCGAGTTATAAAAAAGTCAAACATATAATTCATATAATATTATTTATATACAACAAAAATAAGGTGTTATATTCTATACTCTTAGATGCTTTGAGCTGAAATCTTTCTCGTGTAAAGGTTAAACTTAATGTCTTCAATCGTAATGCATTCCTTTCTTACACTCAAATAACTCACCAAGTTCTTATAGAATGATGAGGTAGAAGCAAGTAAAATTATCTTCATTTTCCATTTTCCATCCAGACATTAATGTTTTAGAGTTTTGACAAGATTGAATTGAGCTTATAAAATTGAGCCTTGAGTGGTGTATGGACCGGTGAAGTTTTCTTCTTTGCAACCTCATAAAGAAACTTGTTGATAAAAAAATCCTTTAATGTAAGATGGAAACTTTTTTATCATTGATTTTCTCAAACTTAGATGTGGTATCAATTTCTTTTTTTTCTTTTTTGTAAGAACTTTTCACAAACTTAAATTAAGATCAAAACTAACTTTGATATGAGTTCATTTTCATCTAACGTCAAGCTCAAAGAACAATAAAAGAAACTCTACAATAATAATTGAGCCACACCAAGAAGAAATACATCAAAGTGACACATAAAGAAAGATAAAAATAAAAAATTATCTTAATTAAGGAAATAAATGTTAAAATCAATTGCTTCCTCTATTCATTTGTAAAAAGTAGAAAACAACCCTTATATAAACTACAAAATTTTTACATATTAATTAGAAGTGAAAAAATAACAATCAACTAGGATAAGATAATATGTAATAACAAAAGAATGTAGTACTCAATTATCATAGGATCTCACTGTAAGATAATTTCTTTTTTTCTAATCAACAAAGAATTTTAATTAAATGAAGTTTTAAGATGCTCCAACCCATATACGATATATAGTACTCAATGTATTAAGAGTTAATACCCAAACCTCAATATTTTGCATTACATTCCCATCATTTTGGAAGACTTTACACAATAGCTTAAATACACAAAGACAATTTTAATCATACTTCCTTTGTAGGAGATAACTTGTTGCTAGCACAACTATCATGAGATTTGCAAATTCCAAGTATGATTGACACTAACACAACTACCTAAAGATGATTTTGTTGTCAATCATTGGCTATTTTTGTCCTTCATTAATTTCACCGCACTAGTGGCATATAAATTGTAATATGTTATGCCTCTCCATTTCTCCATCATTCAACATCACCATGGTCTTTATTTTGTTGAGACAAAATTTTAATACTATAAGCACCCCTAACATCCATACCCATAGTCAATCTAGACTAAAGAGTCTGAGAAAAGGTTAAAGATTTCCAAAACTATATGATTTTCATAAACTTTCTCTATAATATCAGAAACCTTGTTTATGTTTGCTACTAAATACCTTTTATGGTCCTTTCACCTAAAAAACTAGCATTTGGCTCATCCTATTTACATTATTTTATCAACGTTCTTATACAATAGACAAGACATAGACACTAATTAGAGTAAGAAAATTTCATATTTGAGCTTTTAAATTTTAACCATACCCATACTATCATTTGCTCCTTGCAAAAGATCTCTTCAGCATCAACCTTTGCATTCCTATCACTACGTCATTCTTATGGTTCCATAGGCCCCAAATTACAACTATTCAAACCCCCTATCAAATCATGTTCCCTTTGTGGTTAAGTTCCATTATGTTGAAGTTTTGAAATTTTTCACTAGTCTGGTTGTGATGTACATTAATGATCCTTTCAATCTCTGATAAGAAAGTTGTTACTTGTTGTTTTTCCCATTCAAACCATTCTTTCCTCCAATTTAGTTTCCATATCCATATTTATTATCCTTCCACTTTCCATAGTCAACCAAAGTTCCTTGTTTTATATTTTTATGAGTATAGTATATGGTACACCTCCTTGAGTGGCCTATTTGCAATCCAAACGCCTTCCCAAAACTTTATCTTATTACCTGAACCTACTCTCGACATGATACTCTCCTCAAACCATGTATTCCCCTCCCTTGATCCACATGGCTGATGTAAATTAGTCCACCACCAGGACTTCACTCTCCCACTCTTCATTCTCTCTAAGCTTCTTCTAAATCCCTAGCTTTCTATACCTAATCTTCACTTCCAGTTAGCTAATAGGGCTATACTGAATAATTTTATATCTTTGATCTCAAGTCACCCATTATCCTTAGGTTTGTCCGCTTCAACCGGACCATTTTTCTTCCCCCAAACCCCAATCCCATCCTTAAGTAAGACAATGTCTATTACTATCAAATGATATCTTTAACTATTAAACAATCCTATTAACAAAATTCCTCAATAACCACAAAATATTACATTCTATAAACAACTCAATTCACCAACATCTACACTTATACCTCTATTAAGCTTTTACTACATAGCAATTCATTTATTAAACTAACTTTCTAATTTATTAAAATAAATCAAGAAGAATATGTAAAAATGCTATAACAAGGTTTCGTCGTAACCGCAAATAAGTTTTTTTCATGCACGTCCGTTTAACATACTTCATGATGGAAGGCTTTTAAGTTCTCTTTAATATATGGTACCTTTTGTCGTGAGGCATGAGCAAAGGTTAGAGAGAGATTGGGTTGTTTTCTAGGGCACATTGTGGTCACAGGTCACAGGCATATGTCTACTCTGGTCCCATTCCTGGCTTTTTTATTTTCGATGTTTCTGTAATATTCCCTCCACAGATGTATTTTCTTTTTGTTTTATCTTTAGATTTTAGTTTTCAAAGAACCTTATATTCAAACATTTGATGATAGCTGCACCACCACTATGAATACCTTAACCCACGAGAACAGACCCTTTTGGTGTTGTTCATCGTGACATCAATCCCACCTTATCATGACGTGTGCCCTCTTCAATTTAAGAGCCTATGTGCAACTATTTTCCACCCACCAAACTTAGGGAAAATGCTGGTTTTTCCTTAACAATTGTTGTCGACTTCATTCTCCCTTTTCTTTTCGGTGTATAGTGTCATTCTCTCCTTCCTTTCTACATAAGTTTCCTAACTCGTAAAAATCATGCGTTTTTGTTTTGGATAATGATATTACAATAACAAAATTTTGACAATTTTTTCTTGCAACTTGAGTTGACATGCTTTTAATGAGTTTGAAATATAGGAAAATGAAAAAATAAAAAAATAAAAAATCCTTTAAAAGATGACAACTCAGGTTGTAAGATAAAGTTATCAAAATTTAGTTGTTATGGTATAATTTTCCTTTCATTTTTGTCTCTAAACAATTCCGAGTAAAGACCATAACAAGATGAGTAATTATTAAAAAGACTAATTATTAAGTCACATAATTTGAATATATTTTTAATCAATTTGATGAAAATATATAAAAAAAGTGATAAATCAACCATCTTCTTAAATTATGTTTAATTATACCTGCTTTCTCAAGAAAAGAATAATAAGTTAAAAAGTTATATAGTTTAAATGAATGTTAAAAATTTATAGTTAGAACTCACTTATAAACACCAAAAATAATGTGTTTAAAATTTATATATATATTATCTTTTTTTTTTCACTTGTTCAAGTCATTCTCTTCTTAATTGTAACGTACAAAATCATTGTTTCTTGTCATTTATCACATGTTCTACTCCCTTTATAAAACATAGACATAAGTAAAACATAATCGACCGTTCTTACTCATTTTTGTTATGTTTTA
>Ga0209389_1000467_pt1 | contig 24277 bp, 24 predicted proteins | sample CowpearedBW_FD_187526 | JGI IMG/M metagenome (GOLD analysis project Ga0209389, IMG submission 187526) | Root nodule microbial communities of legume samples collected from California, USA - Cow pea red BW (SPAdes) (version 2) | ecosystem: Host-associated > Plants > Roots > Nodule | place: USA...
TTTGTTTATAAAATATATATATATATATATATATATATGTTTATATAATATAAAAAATTTATTTTTTAAAGTTATTTTCAATTTTTAAACAAAAAAAGGTTGGCGGGCTGGACCACATCGGGTTGGAAATTCCAACTCGGTCAGCCCTTTTCCTGATGCATTGGTGTTAGGTAAAAAACGGCAAATGCACCAGTCGCACGTAGTAAGTAATAAATGTCGTTCTCTCCACAGGGACTTGTGCAACACATGACAAATCTCACAATTCACAACTCAAATAGACAACAAAGCTCACAAAAAACACAAAAACTCTTTTTGGTATTTTATCAAACAATTGGTGTTCAACAAAAATTTAACATAGATTATATACAATTATCAAGACTAGATTTCATTCACTTTATTCTCATGCATTCATAAACATCTCAATTCCAATTTCAAGTCAAAATCAACTCACAAGAATACTCAAATCCTATTCCTAGCGACTTTAAGTCTATGATAACTCATCAAGTTCCAATTGCTTGAATCCTCAACAAGTGAAATCATGCATTAAGTTCAAGAGTCTTAAGATTACTAATGAATCATGTTCTATCCCTAGATACAAGCTCCATTATGCATTCAATTTCGGTTCTAGGTTCAAAAAGACATTTTTCAACACCTCAAGAACCACAAATCATGCATGGGTGGCCAAACCAAAGCAAGCATTAAGCATGGAAATTAAATACTAATAGAGAAATTGAAAAGCATATGGATTAACATCACATAATACACAAGAATTTAGTTCATTATATCTTATCTTAATAAATAGGTTTAGCTTTCCATGGTGGAGAACCTAAGTTTTACAAATTAGAGAGATAGGGAAGAAATGGAAACCAAAGAGAATATGCAAGCCCTCTCCCAAGGTTTTTGGCAGTTGCTACATGCTCCAATTGCGCCTCCCCTTTGAAACAACACCTCCAATTCATAGATCTTTTCCCTCATCAACCCCAAAAGAGGCAAAACACCATGGATGAAAATTGAAGACCCAAAGAGGAGTGGGAGAGCTTCCCAGCACCCCAATCAACCTCCAAGGGCCTCTCTTAGTCGTTCTAGGTGAAGAGAAGTCGTGGGAGGAAGAAAAGATCCTAAAACTTTGCGAGAAAATATGTTTAAATACCCATTTCTGACCTATCAGCATCGTTACCGCCTGGTGCCATCTCAACACCGCAGAGTGCTATCAGTAAAATTGCGAAACTAGCAACTCCTAAGTCACCACCTGACAGTGTAAGTTTTGAAATGGTTGAAATGCTAAGAAGGGGGATTGAGTTGGCTAGTTAAAAATTTAGGCAATCTTTAAAGGCTAAAAACTATCTCTAATTGAATCAATTCGATCACCAAGTTTGGATGCAAAACCCTCTGGACAATATACTTTCAATCGGTCAAAAATAGAGTTAGTCGATTGATTTTACTAAACAAATTATGTTCTGGTATAATCAATCGATTGAAACATAAAAACGTTGACTAAAATACTGGGAAAAAGATCAATCAAGAACAATGTAAAAGATCAATCAAGACAGATTCTAATTGATTATATAAACATGCTTAATGTTGCAGATGCCACCAAAACACTTAAGAATATGAAAAATATGGTTTAAATTCAAGTTCTTTGAGCTTTAAATGATTATGCAAGAGAGAAGGGTTAGAGAAAAGATTAGAGCAAATGATTTTTATATTGGTTCACTCAAACTTGAGCTACATCTAGTTTTTCAAGGCAACCCGAGCTTGACTTTTCACTATTTCAAAAGATTTACAAAGTTTACACTCTTATACTTCAAAATAAGCAAAACACACAACAAAGACTCTTGAATCACACAAGAATCACAACAGCACAAAATAACCCTTTTACAGACCTAGAAAACCACCAGGCACACACACAAAGCTTGAGAAAGATCAAACCTCAGTGGTAGCACAACCCTGCCTACCATAAGCACCTTCTCCAAGTTTCAAACACAAGACAAAAGCTCTAAGAATTGATCTAAGATCAATCTTCAACAACTACAATCTGAATGATCACGAAAGAGAGAAATTTCCAAGGTTTCCGGAACAGCTTCACGCTAAAAAAATGATAAAGTTACCTCTCTTTCAAAAACCGTAGCACTTATAGTCAAACTATTACGAAATTCAACAAGTTGATTTCCAAATCAGTGGGTTAATTTCACTTGACGTAAGTGAAATCAGTCGATTAAAAAATAAATCAATTGATTAAATAAGTCATAATTTAAGACTACTGCAGCTAACCTTTTAACCTGTTGAAAATTCATTCAATAGATTAAAAGTCACATTTTAACCTAATGATTGATCCATATGGAGGGCACGCGTTCAAGGCTTGTCAAACATGAATACCATCAAATCTCCAAAACTTCACCAACGAAGGCATGATTCCAAAGCAATGGCTCCAAGTAGTTCAACAAAGCTTCACCAAATCTTCATGAGACACATCACCTAGGCCCCACATGTCAACAAGCGACACATCTCCACCGTCTAGCAGCAAGTTTTGCAAATTGAATGGCGCTTAGCCTCACTTTTTCACAGCTTAACCTTGTCGGCACTCAACCTCACTTTCCACCGCTCAGCCTTGTGCAGTTTGACAACATTTTGTATTTGAAGCATTGGTGTGATTCCTTGGTGTCCTATGTGGGTATTTGGCTCAAAATCATTTTTTTTTTCAAAACATGCTCCCTTAGGTTCTTGCTTGTTTTCATCCACTAGGATTGCTCCTTATTCATTTTTTTTGCAAACTTAAAAGAGAGATTAGAAGTAAAACAAGCATAAAATAGCTAAAACACAGAATAATACAAAACACACTAAACTTGAAAATATAACAATATAAAATCTAGGAAATAGTTGATTTACTCATGACAATAAACACACAAAAAAGAGATAAAAATAAACGTTATCAATTGGCGGGCCTTGTTTGCTTTGACATTCCTAGAATTATGGCAATGCGATAATATGTCTCTTATTTGAGCTCCAAATACACATCTCCTTATCAGGCCATCTACACCAATCTTTAATAGTTAAAGGTCATCCCAAACAAATTGGTTGGCATCCTTGATTAATTTTCTCCTATGGTGCCATGTGAATTCACTTTGTATGGCTCCAACAACTTTATAATTTGCTATATCAGCAAACCATGGCATTTACTTCAACATGAACAACTTCTCATAAGGGAATTTATCCTAAATTTCTAATTCATTGCTAGTTATTTTGTCATTGTTTAACCTAGACAGATGATCAGCCACATGGTTCTCACTTCCCTTCTTGTCTTTTATCAACACATCAAATTCTTGCAGAAGCAATATCCATCTAATTTGCCTTGGTTTTGAATTTGATTTCTTTATTAGGTATTTGATGGTTGTGTGATCTGTATAAATCACAATCTTTGAGCCTATTATGTATGGTATAAATTTTTCCAAGCCATAAACTATTGTTAATATGATGAGGCCAGCGTCGCCGTTAATCGGTAAGAACTTGCTTCATTCACAGTCAATGATCGGAATGGCCTCCAGATGTTGATTTGTTCGGTGAAATCAACTGAAAAATGCAGTGGAAGACTTGTACGAGTTCTAGTGGGGAAGTCTCACTCGAAAATGTCACTAGTTTAGGTATAACCCGACGAGGTGGAAACCTAATCTAGGGTTAGAGTTGAGCAAGACGAAAATGGGGGAAAATACACTCTCATATATTCATCAAGCTACAATACAAAGAAATGGCTTGCTCTTTTATAGAAAGAAAGGCAACCGAAAGTTGAACTCGAAGCCTAATGGCACAACGACCCAACCCTACAAAAAGGAAAAATGTGACGAGTATTCCTATCTAATGGTGGAAGGAACGCGTGATGGGTGCAAAGGGAAACCCTAGTTCTAAGAGGCGTAACCCTCTTTTAGAGACTAGCAGAACTCTAGCAGAGGGTTATTTCTCATGAAAGTGAAGGTGTGACACAATGATAAAAAATGAGTTTTCCCTTCTATGATGTTGGTCACACGGAGGTCTAGAAGAATTGGGCTCGGGCCCAATAAAGGCGTCTGATGATGCTAACAGAAAATGTTGGCTGCCACTTGCAAGCCCAAGGCTTGTACACGTGAATGAACCCATTTGGGCTGCTGCATGTAGAGGCCCAATCTCGGACAGAATGAAAGGCTGCATGCATTGTTGAAAGGTGTTGCATTTGGTGTAGAGAAGAATTGGGCCGCAGGCCCAATGCCAACACTTCAAGAATTGGCAGCTTGAAAAATGGGCTGCAATTAACAAAACAAGCCCAATTAGAACAACATTTATTTAATTAAAAACAAAAACAAATAAAAGAAATGGGCCTAGCCAATGGCCCAAACTATTAGCTTTACTAAGAACCTTACTTGGATAGATGATGACATGGAACTTATTCTCCTTTCATTGACCCAATACAGCTCCAACTGCATAGTCACTAGCATCACACATCATTTCAAAATTTGAACTCCAATCTAATGGTGTGATAATTGGAGTTGAACTCAGTTTGTGCTTAAATAGCTTAAAATCCTCCAAACATTCTTGATCAAATTTAAATTTAACATCCTTAACCAACAAATTGCTCAATGGTTTACGATTCTTTGAAAAATCTTGTTTGAATCTCTTACAAAATCCAACATAACCTATAAAAATTCTTACTCCTTCAACATTGATAGGTGTATTCCTCTACCTTGGTTGGATCCACTTCAATTCCTCTTTCAGATATCTTATGGACTAGGAGTATTCCTTTTTACCATGAAATGACATTTTTTGGCAATTTAGTACCAAGTTATTCTCTATGCACCTTTCCAAGACAAATTTTAGGTTTTCCAAACATGTATCAAAAGACTCACCATAGATAGAAAAATCATCTATGAATACCTCAATATTTCTTTCAACCAAATATGAGAAAATGGCTAGTAGACATCTTTGAAACGTGGCTGGTGCATTTCATAATCCAAATGGCATCTTCCTGTAAGAAAAGACACCAAAAGGGTATGTGAAAGCTATTTTCTCTTGATCTTGATGGTCTACTACTATTTTGTTATAGTCGGAATATGCATCAAGGAAGCAATAATATGCTTGACCAGCCAACCTTTCCAACATTTAGTTCACAAATGAAAGCGGAAAGTGGTCATTTCTTGGTATTCATTGAGTTTTCTATAGTTTATACACATCTTCCATCCGGTGACAGTTCTAGAGGGAATCAAGTCATTGTTTTCATTACAGATCATAGTAATACCTTCCTTCTTGGGTACCATTTGTACATGGCTAACCCAAGAAGTGTCTGCGATGGTGTAAATCGTACCTACTTCAAGCAGTTTAATAATTTCCTTCCTCACAACTTCCTTTATTGTTGGAATGAGTCTTTTCTTTGACTGAGCTACAAGCTTATAAATGTTCTCCATCAAAATTTTGTGCATGTAGTATGAAGGACTTATTCCTTTCAAATTTATGAGGCCCAACCTATAGTACCTTTGTTTGCTTTCAACACTTCAATCAATTTCTTTTCTTCCTCTATTATAAGTGAAATGTTCAGGATGATAAGTTTATCACCCTCTTTATCCAAGAATGCATACTTTAAATGGGAAGATAATTACTTCAACTTTGGTTTCTACAACAAAGACTTTGTATAACCGCTCAATGCAACCCTTGGAATTGTTCTTGTGCTCATATGCTTTGCTTTGTCTAGCTTTGAAATAAGCTGCCTAATTTCTTCTTCCTCCTCTACATCATTTCCTTCTTTTATATTTTTTAGGGCCTTTCCAAGAGGATCAACTATCGCTAGATTTTTCTTTTAATTCATGCAAATTTCTTTAAGAATATCCATCCTAAAACATTTTTTCTTCTTTGTTGGATATTTTAGAGCTTCAAACATGTCAAAATTTACTTCATCATCTTGTACTCTGACTTTTAGTTTCCCATTATCTATATCAATTATAACTTTAGTAGTTTTCATGAAGGGTCTGCCAAGAATTAGGGGAACTTCAGAGTCTTCCTTAATATCCATGATCACGAAATCAATTGGGAAGTAGAATTTGTCGACCTTAACCAAAAGGTCTTCTACCACCCCATAATGCTTAACTAATTTGTCAACTAACTATAAGGTCATTCTGGGAAGCAATATCTCCACACCACCAAGTCTTCTTACCATTCACAATGGCACAAGGCTGATTCTTGCTCCAAGGTCTAGTAAATATTTTCCTACTATCAAGCTTCCTATGGTTACAAGCAATGTAAAACCCCATGGATCACGTGTTTTCTATGGTATTGATTTTTGGATAATAACATCGCATCCAACCTCCAATTCCACAGTTTGATCTTCAGAGTTCTCCTCTTTTTAGTTACCAATCCTTTATGAACTTTGTATAGGTTGACATTTGCTCAATGGCTTCACTAAATGGAACCTTGATTTGCAACGTCTTTATCATGTCCATGAACCAGTGAGTTGTCTCTCTTTATCTTTCCTAGTAGGTCCATGAGGATAAGGTAAATGAGTTATATGAGGCTTTCCTTCTCCATCAGTTTCTTCTTCCTCTTCTCTACTTCCTTCTTTTTCCTTTCTATGCCTTATCTTTCTTCTTTTTCTTTTTCAATTTCTATATTTACATTGTCATTATTTACAACTTTTTTACTCTTTTATGCATTTTTTTCTTCATCCTTCTGTTTCTTAAATTCCTTTTCAATCTCATTTTCATCCTTCAACACTTCTTTTTCTTTTTTAGTATCACTCTCATCATTCTTTTCTTTTTGCTTCTCTCATCTTGATTCAGCCTTTTCACTTCTTCAATTATCTCCAATCCTCTTCCTATCATTATACCTTGTCTGGTAGTGATGGACTTACATTACTCAATTGGATTAATACTTGTACTGATTAACATTTGAGAGTCTTATTGGTCTACAAATTGCGTTGCAATTTGTCCAATCTACACTTCAAGGTTTCTTATAGATGCCTCTATGTTCTTCTGGTTTGAGGTAGATACTTGTATGAATTGAGTCAGGGCATCTTCAATCTTTGACACTCTATCATTTTGCTGATTTTGCTGACCTTGATAAGTTAATTGTCCAGATTGTCTAGTTGAGTTGTTCCCTTCTTGTCTCTAGTTAGAATATTTATTATGGTTCTTATTTGATGTCCAATTGTTTGGATAATTATTTGGCCTTCTGTTGTTGTTCATATAGTTCACTTCTTCGTTTTCTTTTTCAATTTCTAATGCAGAATAATGGCCATTTTGGTGTTCTCGTGAACATAAATCACATCTCGACACTTGTTGTGTTGAGCCAGTAGGTCGTGGCTCAAGCTGTAACTTTGTCATTTGCTTTTGTCATTCTACCATCTATTGTCAAATGAGTTTATTTTGTGCTCCAAGATCATGTGTTCCAAGATCCAGAATTCCTCTCTTTGAAGGTTGTTGTCTATCATATTGAACTTGGTGATCATTAGTTGTTAAGGATTCAATGATCACAATTGCTTCTTCAATATCTTTTGCCATCATAGTATTCCCTATAGATGCATCTAATAACATTCTTGCTTAAGGTTTGAATCCAATGTAAATCATGCTCAATTGTGCTATATCATCAAATCCATGATTTAGACACTTTTGTAACAATGCCTTGTATCTTTCCCAAGCCTCACAGAAGTGTTTGTCAACCCCTTGAGAGAAAGTTGCAATAGCAGATTTTTCTCCATATCCTCCAAGCTGGTCAAACTTTGGTTTGGATGCGATTGCAACAACGTTTTGTCCTTGCCAATAAGCGAGAAAGGAAATAGTCAGAGATAGACAACCTCTTCATCATTACAATAAGTTCCAAGAGTTCCACAAAACTCATAAAATGTAGCAAGTTGATTTAAAGGGTCTTCATGTTCCAAGTCAAAAAACTGATTTGTTGTGATCAATGAGGGCAATGCATGCTTCATCTCCACACTTTTAGTATGCCTGACTATACTTGAGAAATGACTTCGTCCCTACTATTGAGTATAATCACCTAGCAATCTTCGTTGGTTGTTCCTTGCTACCATTTGGCTTGGTATGCAAGAATTCGGATCAGAGTTAAAATCTTCTTGTTGTTATTCTTCCTGATTATCTTTTCAATCTCAGGGTAAAAAAGCAGAACTTGTTTCTGTTTTATTTTTGCATACAACACAATTTCAAGCAATGGTGAATGGAAAAATAATATAGTAATAGAATCCATAAAAGAAAATTATTTTATACAGTTTGTACAACACTCAAATTGGTTGTAACAATGGTTTTCTTAAACAAATCCCCTACAATAGCGCCATAAACATGTTGATGCTCTAATGCAATCAATTCTATACTAGCAACTACATTGGGTAGTTTGTTGTACAATAAGTGTCGCATCCATAGGGATTTGATAGAATACATAAAGTCTAACTAGTTTGAGTTCAGTAAAACAATGGTGGAAATGCATGAAAAGTATGATAATAAGTTTGTGGTATGAAAATAACGTTAATCTAAAACATCAAATGCTAAATTAACACAGATTCAATAAAAAGTTGTTTTCAAGATAATGAAGACATGTTGAAGTTAGATTTCACCACCTTTCCCTCTCTTGCATTAATTCAATTCGTACTTACAAAGACAATCATCCATGTCCTATGATAATCAAACTTCAGTATGATTCTTCAATGATTGCTTGAATCAATCACCCGCATTAATGTTAGGACACTATAACTAAGTAGAGCCTTAGATATATTCCTAGCATCTAAAAGTAGGAGAATTCACTAGAATCTATAAAACACGCTACATTGGGAGTGAATTTCAAATGGATAAGATAGAATCAAGACAAAATAAGTGCCAAATTCATCTCAAAATTAACTAAATTTGGACACTTATCAGTCTTCCAAGAACTTTTAAGGTTTTGATTCCTTTTTTGTGATAGTGGATAGATTAAGGAAAATGGCGCATTTTATACCTTGCCACAAAATAGATGATGCAAGAAATATTATAAGGTTATTATTTATATGTTTTTAAACTTAATGGTTTGCCTCGTACTATAGTTTCTAACAAGGACACTAAATTTATTAGTCACTTTCGGAGGACCTTGTGGTCTAGATTAAGGACTAAGTTAAACTTTTCTACTACTTCTCCTTTCCAAAGTCACACGCTCCATGCTACCATCACATTCTCCTTGCTTTTCTCATGCTTAGCTTGCTTGCCTCCAAGTGTAAGAAAGCCAAACTCTGCCAAAAATAGTAAATTGGGCTTGGCCCAATTGATCCAAAGAGTTCTAGCTTATTTTATTGAAAGCAAAGCCTAAACAATGGCCCAATTTAAATCTAGACTACTTCCTTCATGCATCAACTTATATTTTAGAGATTTCTTTAGCCCGTGTGAATAATGTAAAAAGCTCATGATTAACTTGATCATCTTGTCAGAGCCCCATGTGAATCTTCTTCATCATGCTTCTAGTGATTGGGCCTTGATGTAGGCTTGGGCTTGTTGATGCACTTGAGCTTGGGCTTGTTGGGGTCATATCATCCCCTCCCCCTTGAAGAGGATTTGCCCTCAAATCTTGGTGGTCATCCTCTTCATCAAAAGTACCTACAAAAGGAACCAAGTCAGTAATATTGAAAGTAGGATGCACACCATATTCCGCAGGAAGATCCAATTGATAAGAATTATTATTGATCTTCTTGATGAATTGGAATGGACCATCACCTCGGGGACTAAGTTTGGATTTTCTTAGGTTAGGAAATCTTTCCTTCCTTAAGTGCAACCAAACTAGGTCTCCTTCATTAAAAGACCGAACTCTCTTGCCCTTGTTTTTAAAATGAGCAATCTTTTCAACTTGGGCTTGAATTTGGTTTTTAACCTTCTCATGAAAATATTTTATGAACTTGGACTTAGAAACCACCCCTTCTTTATGAACAAAATCAAAAGAAGTTGAAAAGGTAATAAGTCCAATGGTGTGAGAGGATTAAAACCATAAACTACCTCAAAGGGCGAGTTTGGTGGTGTTATGGACCACTCTATTGTAAGCAAATTCAATGTGGGGAAGATACTCATCCCAAGATTTATGATTCCCCTTAAGCAAAACCTTAAGCAATGTGGAAAGGGATCTATTGACTACCACTAACTATCTCATATCCTTTTATCTCTTCAGAGATACCAGAGTTTGCAGAAGAATTGAATTTCTCAATCCTTAGTGTAAGGTCAATATTGCAGCCAAGAACAATTTACATGTTCTCACTCAAGTTCTTAAAACTTGTTCCATTAAGAATCAGAACTGGATTTGGGTTGGCAGATATAAAAGCTATTGTAGCCGAATTTAGAATAAGGGAAATATCACTAAGCTCACATCCTAAAATAATAAATAAATTCAAATAATGGTTTAACTCGTCCTAAGACACCTAATGCGCCATTAATATCAAGTCTTTGGATAGTAATATTAACTGTTAGGGATATCTTGTTGTAATGATCAAACATTGATAATAATGCATGTCGAACAACAAACCCATCTTTTGATTGATTTATCATCGATAGAGTCAAACCTTATAATTATCACATGTGTGTATGCAATTCGACCGAATATTAATCTTCTTTTAGACCGACTAGTACTCACATGAATATACATGAACATTTAACATATTTTATAAATTATCTCCTCAAGAGATGTCACTTTGACGACATTTTGATTCAATTTGCTCATAAAGAAAATGCTAAACAAAACCAATATATATATATATATATATATATATATATATATAAAAAAATATTTTTATTTCCAATTAAATATTAATTGGAATTGAAATTCCATTTACGTAACAAATCACGTAAATAATTGTTTATATATCAAAACCAAATTAAATTATAACTTTCTATTATAAATTACTTGGGATATATATCCAAAAAAACACGTAACAAGAGCTTGGCGTAACAGTAAATTGGCATGTGAATACCACTTTAATCCCAATTGGAATGTAAAATGTGTTTCTGCATCATCATCAAGGCCTTCAATTTTCAATACCAGAACCCGTAATTATGTTTGGCCATGAGCCAATTTGGTACACCATATCTCTAAGCTTGAAAAATTACCATTATTTTTCTCCATACATAGCCTTAGCCAGAATCAACTTGTGCTTTAATCAAAGCATTGTCACGTCTCTGATGCAACCATTACTGCAGGCAACCCGATAGGTGCAGTCTCTGCAAACGCGATGAGAAACCATCGCCGCGAGTCCCATGATTTCAAACCACCATGACGTGAACTAGCAATCTGTAATCGGGAGCCAATGCAACAATGAGTGCCATCACTCACCAAAAATGTTCATGACCGATTGCAACAGAACCATCGCGGAACCAAAACAAACATATTAGAGGACCCAAAACCAGTTCGGACAACCAACACCACCACCTTCGGAGACGCGAACACAACCGTAAAACTTGAACTCTGCGTGAGCCACCGCTGCCACTGTCATGACGCCTCTGTTGAGGAAGTAGAAAGGTGCAGTGTGCCTCCCACTACCATTAGAAAGCACCACCACCACCACCGATCTCCACCATCACAGCAAACACACCATGAATACGAACCATACCTACCACCACTGCGGAAAATCGATCCCAAACGTGAGAGCAAAAGCCCCATGGTAGTCACCTCCGTGATAGATCAATGTCGTTGTAAGCCACCTCCGCTACAAAACCATCGGGAGCCACCTCTGTTGTGACGAAACCAGAACCAGACGCCCCTATCGTCATCGCGGCAGCAGACCCACCTGGGAAGAAGATAGAATCGCACTTCCACCGCCACTAGACTAACGTTGCGAACGCCGTCAACCATGCCATTGTTGCATTGTCTCTCGAACTAGAACCAGAACCATACGCCCTGTAGAGATCAAATATGTTAATGCAAATAATTTAATATGAGAGAATGTGTTTTATTGAAAGACATCACGAGGCTTATATAAGCCTTTGTACAAGACTGAACTGCTACATAATGTAGTTACTAATATAATGAAAATGGCACCAACCTAGGAGAAAATCCTGCAACTAAAAAAAGACTCTTTCTCCCTGTAAAATAGGAGATTTATTTAAAACGCTAAAAGCTTTAAACTACTTAACATTCCCTCCCTTAAGATTTATGTAGTGCTGCATTTAGCTTATTTCACTGATTTCCACAACTCCAAGCATGCGATGCAATCTTTCAAACTGCTCAAGTTTCAATACTTTGGTCATTATATCAGCTAGTTGTTCTTCAAAGCAACAATAATTAAGACACACAACTTGATCTTTAACTAACTCTCTAAGAAAATGAAACCGCACTGCAATATGTTTACTTCTTCCATGGAAGACAGGATTCCTGGACAATTGAATAGTAGAGCTGTTATCACATAGAATTTGTGTTGCCTTTTTTTCTTCTGATCCAAGGTGTTCCAAAATTCTACGAAGCTAAATACACTGACACGCACAAAATGTTGCAGCAATGTACTACACCTCAGTTATAGATAGGCTCACGACCGATTGTTTCTTTGAGGCCCAAGAGACAGCTCTAGTGCCTATTAAGAAAATTAAACCAGAGGTGTTTCTTCTATCATCTAAGTCTCCTGCATAATTGATGTCACTGTAAGCTATAAGACCGGCCTTTCTTCCTTGTTGGTAGAAGATGCCATACTCAATAGTGCCTTTGAGATATCTTAAGATTCTTTTTGTTACGGCCCAATGTGATTCCTTTGGATTTGCCATGTATCTACTAATTAGACTTACTCCATACAACTTCTATTCTAAGAACGTATCTCATTTTGCCAAGATCAGTCATATCAAATTCCATCTTCATTGAGTTTTTAAAGTCTTCACACCTGTATTTACTATTTCCAGTAAAAAGCAAATCATCAACATAAAGACTGACTATTAAAATATTACCCTGAAAATTTTTGGTGAACAAAGTGTGTTCACTAGAACAACGGTTAAACCATTCTTTGGTAAAATAGGCTTCAATTTTGTTGTACCAAGCTCGTGGGGCCTGCTTGAGCCGATATAGAGCTTTTTGAAGTCGGTAAACTTGAGTCTTTCTGCCTTTCTGGATGAAACATGCCGGTTGTTGAACATATACCTCTTCTTGAAGGTCACCATGCAAAAATGCACTCTTTACATCAAGTTGAAATACATCTCATGCACTCTGAGCAGTTAATGCTAACAATAACCTCATTGTATCAAGTCTAGCAACCGGTGCAAACACCTCGGTATAGTCTATTCCATACCTTTAAGCATAACCTTTGGCCACCAATTTGGCTTTGTACTTCTCTACATGACCATTTTCATTGAATTTGGTCTTGAAAACCCCTTTAATGCCAATGGGCGTAACCCCTGCTGGTGGATCTACAAGCTGCCATGTATTATTCTTCTTAATGGGCTTCATTTCAGCCCCAATTGCTTCTCTCCAATGTTGACTTGACCATGCCTCTTTGAAAGAGTGGGGATCTGCAGATTCGATCAATATCATTTGATGTGACCCCAACAAGCCCAAATGCACCTTCAAGCCTTATTTCAAATGTAAGCTCACTTAAAGGCCTAATTACAAGATCAATGATGAAGAAGATTCAAAAGGGCCTCCCATTAGATGATCACAAATTCAATGGGCTTTTCACATTATTTACATGGGCCAAAGAAATCACAAAGACTTGAAGAAGTGCATGTAAATCCAATAGTGTAGATTTAAAGTGGGCCAATGTTAGGCCTTGCATTCCAATAATACATAAGATGGGGTTCAAATTGGGCTCGGCCCATTTCTCTTCATACATGGCCGAGAATATCAAGGCAAGGCAAGGAGGCTCCTTTGCTTCATGGTTTGACTAAGGTTGGTCATCATATATAAAGGTTAAGAATCCTTCTTGTTCTTCAAGCCAAGATCAAAGGGGCGTGACCTTGCCTCCTTCTCCAAGCTTTCATCAACGTCCAAGATCAAGGCCCACTCCATCCAATGGCCCTCCTTTTTCATGCGTTAATGGCTTCATATAAAAGCCAAAAATTCACTCATTTGTATCACTCTTGAAATTTTATGCAATAGATGTTAATTGAGTTAAGAGCACTTCTTCCTCTATTGCCTTTGAGAGTCACTCTTTCTAGAGATTTCCTCTCTCTACCTCTAGCCACCTTCCTTAGGCTAGCATAGCTTAGGAAATCCTATCACCTCCTTCACTTTCCATAGCTTGTAAGTGCCTTCAAAACTTGCCTCCATCCCTTCATCCAAGTTTCGCTGCCCATGGAGTTCTTCACGCACCTTTGGCGCTCCACCATTATTGCTAGCAATCCATCATCTTCTTCCACTAACATATTTGTTTCATAGTCAGTCATCCACGTAGGTGGTCTTCGGATCCTAGTTGTCCTCCCTTCAACTAGAGATTCATGGTGTTCGGAGACTAGTTCTGATGTGCTTTGATATGCATCATTGTTGGTTGTCACTCCATGCTCACCTTTAGAATTTTCATCTTCTCCACTTGTTTTGTCTTCCCAATCAAGAACATCTGACTTATTTGTCTCAGATTCATCTTGCCAATTCCAACTTTTCTCTTATTCAAATACAACATCCCTACTTACAATAATCTTCTTTGTAATAGGATTAAACAATTTATAGGCTTTAGATTCATCACTTACCCCTAAGAAAACACACTTTTGAGTTTTATCATCTAGCTTTCTTCTATTCTAATCTAGAATGTGAGCATGTGTAATACATTCAAATGTGCGAAAATAATCAACGCATGGTTTTGATCCACTCCATTTCTCTTCTGGCGTTTGACCATCTATAGCTGATGTAGGGCTTCTATTTTGAACATACACACACCATTGTACTGCTTCAGGCCAAAAAGGTTTGGGAACCTATTTTTCATGTAAAATTGCACGGAAGACATTCATGATGGAGTGGTTTTTTGGTTCAGCAATTACATTCTGTTATGGAGTGTAAGCAGCGGTCAATTGTCTGGATATACCTTGTTGAGTGCAGAAATCGACAAACTCCTTGGAGGTGAACTTTTCACCCTTATCAGTTTTAAGGCAAGTGATTGAGGCATCAACTTCCTTCTTAACGCAAGCTTTGAAGCTTTTGAAAACGCTAAGTGCTTTGGATTTCTCATGTAAGAAATAAACCCAAGCTTTACGTGAATAATCGTCAATAAAGCTTAGAATATACCTTTTGTTACTATGAAAGGATGGTGAGATGGGACCACAAATATCAGCGTGAATCAATTGTAGTTTTGTAGAGGCTCGCCAAGTGCTATGCTTTGGTAAGGTATCTCTGTGTTGTTTACATACCAAACAAGTAGTACATATTTGGTTGGGGGGTTTCAGTAGTGGTAGTCCTATCACCATTTGCTAACTTGCAAGCGTGCCGAGACCCTTGAAATTAAGATAGCCAAATCGTTGATGCCATAAATGCGTTTCTGTTTTTGAAATTTCTTCAGTTTGAAGACAGCGGGAGTGTCGTGAAGCCGATAGATAGAACATTCAGTTAGGCTTCATTTTGGTCTGTATGATAAGACCTCGCTCAGGATGGAAAATTTTGCACATGTCGTTTTGAATTAGGATAGACAAACCTTTCTCTTGTAGTTGTCCTTCTTCTTGGACTTCTGTGACCACAACTTATTTCTTGTCATGTGATTACTACAACCGGAGTCTAGGAACCAATCCTCCTTTTGTATAGTTTGTGTTTCCTCATATGCAACTAGCAAGAGTTCTTCCTCCGCCTCCGCTGCTTCTTTAAATGATGCGTAATGGGTCCTTTTCCCTAATTCAGGGCATTCATATTGAAAGTGCCCTAATTTGTGGCAATGAAAGCACTCAATGAGTGCTTTATTCGGTGTGTATCTTCCACGTCCATGACCACTCCTATTGCGGCTTTGACCAGCTGTTGATCTATCCTCATGAACGACTTTCAGCATCTGCTCATCGGGTTGACATTCTTGCATCCTTTGCTCATGAACAAGTAGGCTGCCATGAAGTTCATCAAGACTGAGGATACTCAAATCATTGGACTCCTCAATTAAACATACAATGTAGTTAAACTTCAGAGTTAATGACCTGAGAATTTTGCTAACCACCATACTTGTGTTTATAACTTCACCATTGGATTTCATCTTATTAACAATGTTGAGCGTACGTCCTAAATAGGCGTCCACTTTCTCACCCTCTTTCATTCCTAGCAACTCGAATTCACAACGCAACACTTGAAGCTAAGCGCGCTTGACTCTTGTGGATCCTTGATTTTTTGTTGCATGGACTGTCATATGGCCTATGACGTGCTCTTGTCCAATATGGTTTCAAGAATTTCCCTATCAATAGCTTGAAACAAGTAGTTCTTCACCTTCAGATCTTTAAGGCTTGCCTCTGACACGCTCTTCCGTTGTGCTTCCGTTGTGCTTCTGTCGGCGTGACTCCAAGCTTTGGAATCCCCTCCTGTACGAGGGGCCATAATTCTTTGCTTCGTAGAAATTTTTCCATCGTCATGGCCCAGAAATCATAGTGGCCATCAAACCTTGGGATGGCTGGTTGCACAAACTTTTCATACATTCTCTATAACCACTCTTCTTTGTACTCACTCTAAATTTGCATACTTCCTCACACTATTTTCACTCGTGCACACTCTGTATCAAGCCCCTTACGGAGCTCTGATACCAATTGTAGAGATCAAGTATGTTTATGCAAATAATTTAATATGAGAGAATGTATTTTATTGAAGGACATCACGAGGCTTATATAAGCCTTGTACAAGACTGAACTGCTACATTATGCAGTTACAAACTGTTGCATAATGTAGTTACTAATATAATGAAAATGGAACCAATCTAGGAGAAAACCCTGCAACTAAAAAAGACTCTTTCTCCCTATAAAATAGGAGATTTATTTAAAACGGTAAAAGCTTTAAACTACCTAACACGCCCCCATCACCGTTGCAACAATAAACCCCCTTGGGAAGAAGGAACCGTGCCTCCACTGTACCTGAAACTATGACAGAACAACGAACCACCTAGTAGCAAACTCGCCTTGTTAGAGGAGGAAGGAGCCTCGCCTCTCAAACCACCATGGTGCCATGAATGGGAGAACGAGAATGAAAAGGAAAGCTGGATTCCTATTATTAAGGTTTTGCAGTCCTGAAATTGGGATTTAATCCAAATTAGGGTTCATAAATTTTTAATTAGAATGCACCAATAACACATAATTAGGGTTCATGAAATGGAAAATAATTTTTTGACAAAGATTTGATTGACAAAGTTGAGAAAGTTATCGAATAGAGTAAATTTTTTATTTTTTAATGGAAGTTAAGATAATAAAATAATAAAATTTTAGGGTTTTTTTATCAAATATGGTTATTGGACAAAGTTTGTCAAAAAAAAAAAAACTTAGTCAATGTATCATCTCCCAAAATGCAATTAAAACCAATGGTCGTTTAAGATAAAGAGTAATAAACCTATGTTAATTAAATAATTCTCACACCCTAAAGAACCGAAAGCATAAACATATCTGGATTGACCATTATTGCGAACGATATTAGTTGTATCTGATCTTCCAGCATCCTAAGTTTCTCTCTAGATTTCCTCTTCTAATGGGGAGGAAGAGAAAGGAACATAATAATTTTTTTTAACGTGCTCTCAGATGGGGAACCCCTATATGTAACCTCGATTACTATTTTCTAAAGATGATATTCCTAATTTGTCTCATTCATCAAATTAGAATATCATGGATATTTACATAATTAATATTTTCATGATAAATGTATATATACTCTTATCCATATATATAATTAATCATATCACTTTAATAAATTGACTAATAAGATAAACAATCCTAATATATTTAATTATCTATCATATATATTATTTATTATATATATATATATATATATATAACCCAAATTGTTAACATGATGGTACAATTTGAAAAAAAAATTATATATAACATATTTTATAATTTATAAGTAATTTTTTTATTCTGAAATGTGCTCACCCAATAGTTAAAGAGGTTGAAATTTAGCGTGTTTTGGCTAGTCTGTTTTTTTTTTATATTTTTAAAATGTATTTATATTTATGTATTTTGAGAAGCACATTTCATCGAAAAAAGAGTTTTTAAATAATTAACATTATTTTCTAATCATATAAATCAAAATAAATTTTATCTTTGTATAGTATAATTAATAATTAAACTTAATTTATAATTATTAATAATTTAAGTAAAAATATTATTATATATTTATATTCTATAAATAATATAATCTATACCTATATATAAATAAATTCTCTTTTTTATCTATATTTGTTTTCTAATTTTATTTTTTAAATAATTTTGGTTAATTTAAAATATTTTTTATCAATTTTACTCTTTAAATTTAATTCTTTAAATAAAAATATTTTTCATCCACATTTGTTAACCATTTTTTTAAAGTTAACAACTTTTTTAATTATTAAAATAACTACAAAATAAATAAAAATATTTTACAATAAAATTTTAAAAATTATTTATATTTAATTTAATAATCATAATAATAACAACAATAATTTTATTATATTTTTATTATTATAAAAAAATTAACACATAGTATTTTCATTAATAAAAGTATAAATTGTTAAAGGTGAGGAACCATTTTGTTATTCTTAATTTTTATATTTTAATAAAGAAATATTTTTTGTCTTTCACTGTATTCCATGGAAGTACGAAGTGCGGAAAGCAGCTGCCGAAGTGCAGAAAGCAATTAGTTAGTAGTGTGTGCTTGGGCTCCTAGCTACCCATTCGGGATTTTGACATTTCGGTTTGTATTTGAAATCCCGGCCCTTAAGCATCGGGTTAAAATTTTGTGCGTAGCGAACCCAACATGGAACATAACCAACTATTAATTTATTATTTTGAGGTGAGGCTTAACCATGTCTTACAACAATACATAAGCCCAATTTTACCCATAATTATATGAAGTAATCATGTTTGAAAGGTTGTCAGTCGGGTCTTTTTAGAAGATTAAAATTACTTCTATTGTAGTTCATGCACCAAGAACTATCACATTCCTATATTTGTAAAAATTTATTTACATTTCCATTTCTATACACAAGAAATATTAAATTTTTGTCTCATTTATCTCATTTAAATGGGTATACTTGTACCCGTCATTATCCTATTCAAAATATTAACTAAATAGTATTTTTATAAAAAAATAAAAATCATAATAAAAATATAATAATATTATCAAATATTCAATATAAATTTTTTTTCTATAATATCAAGTATTAAGAAAGAAATTATAATCATAAAGATTAATTACTCGTTTGGTCCCCACGTGGTCTTAATTCCATAGATAATTAAGCCTAATTATAAATATCAAATAAGAGTATCAAATAACAAATGGATAAAGATCAAATAACTATAGAGAAGAGTAAAAATGATAAATGTTGTACTACCTAATAAGTTAGATGTACCTTGGTAATTTAAAATTGTTCTTACAAAGCCAAATATATTATGCAAAGACTTCAACTCCAAGCTCTAACCTCAGGGGTACTCATCCTCTCAAGGGTACTCGTCCTCTCCAAGTCGAATAAGGGTTATGTCTTCAGAAGATACTTCGACCCTCAAGTCAGCCAAGTGCGTTAGAAGATAATAACAATAATTAATGAGATGTACCTCGTAGAATGTGTTATTTATACTATTATTTATGGGTCCTTATGTGGATGGGCCTAGGTCACGTGTCATAATTACCTAGTTAACTTTTCTTTAACATTTTCTTCTTTAACTTAATCGTGATTTTCCAATATCAGCGGTTTGGCTATATACATTTGGGCCAAATACATGCTGGTTCAAATGGCCAAGATGTATTTGAACAAACATAAGGTATATACTGACATGGGCAAGGTGTATTCGGTCATGTACAATAAACTAGCCCCCCATACTTAACATGTCAAATGCTGAATTCTTATAGAATGTCGTCATAGTGTTAACCTTCGACCTTCAGTCTAATTGTCTTGATGTTAGTCTTCGTTTGGTTTGTAATATCTTAGGTGGATATTTATTTAATAAAACAAATTATAATTTAAAATAAATTCAAATAATAATATTATTCCCAAAAATGCGGGAAATTCAAAATCCTCAATGGTGGTAATTAAGAAATATATTTCATGACAACTTATTACAAGCTCGAAATCTAAGAAAACAACTTAAAAGAAAAATTACAAAGTTTATTCAAAACAAGTTCCTTAAATAAAGCCCAACAACTATCACTCACTCTGTCCCTATCCATCGTCATCCTCACCTGGAATCACATATGCTCATGTATGTCAAGTCACACGATCATCGTCAAACACAAATAAAAAGGGTGAGCTTGAAACAAATAAGCATGCATAAATAAAAGTATAAACTGTCACCCAAAATAATTTAGACAGTTTATCATTTTGTCAAGACCTTTACACTAGAAGGTACATAGACAACCCCAGTCTCATAACCTATATGAAATTAGCACATTCTCACTCATGGTCTTAGGGATTTCATATGCTTCCACGAACCTGCCCGCTCGTGATCCAACTTTACGAACCTGCTCGCTCATGGTCCAACTTTACGAACCTCATCGCTCGTAATCCGACTCTACAAACCTCCCCGCTCATAGTTCAACACTCGTGAATACCACCTGTTATGAACCCTCCACTCATAATAGCCTCAAGTGTGAGCACAGAACATACGAACCTCTCTGCTCGTATCCCCACACAAGAGTACATCCAATACAAACCTTCTCGTCCGTATTAATCACGCATTTCCAACTCCATTATGAACCTCCCCGCTCGCAATTCATTCGAGCATATCCCATACCAAAGCCCTGACAACAACCCATGCAAAACACACCACAAATGCACCTTGCCATTACATTATCACCTAGCGTAGCCTTAGCACCGCCATGCCAGGCGAAATTGCAGTGTAGACCACCTGGCGGTATTAACCCACCGTTCGGCACCATATGCTGACCCTTATTGATAGCTATCACTTGGCGGTCCAATCCACACCGTTAGGTGTTATACCAGTACTAGGAATTACACTAGTTTAGATACTACAAAACCACATCAATCACACTCCAATCATCACAACACTCAACAATTACCCATTACACGTTAATATCATCCAACATGTCATAGATTTACACAATCATACCTCATATACATCCATCCCTTTATAAATTCATATATACTCCACAATTTAAAGTCATGGCAACATTCAAATTCAACTTAGAATAATGCATGCTTTTAGCAATTATAAAACTGAAACCCTAAGACGACTTAATAACCAAATTCTATACACCAAGGTGACATAATGTAGCACTTCACATATCCTATGAATCAATCATAGTCGTTTTCCCAATTATCCACCAATTTAAACCATGCCATACTTGGTTTATACAAACAATACACATTGCACATAAAGAATTTTCCAAAGACAGCGATGGGATACTAACTGCCACTCATACAACTTCCATTTTACTCGAATAGAACCTATTAATTTCTCTATTCCAATATTTCATGTCCAATCAAGAATAGTATAAACATATCATTTTATTCCATGCATTAGACCATTCACAAATATCCACTGTTCAAATTATACCACTATCACAAACATAAGTCCAGAAAACCCCACAAGAAACCCCACTCGCAGCCAACATAGTCAAAATTCAAAGCTCACATTTGCATTGGATTGTCGCATGGCGACAGGTCAAGTACCTCTAGGCAGTGCATAAAATCCTAGGCATATCCAAGATTTTTCTTGCACCTGCACGAGCCCCAAAACCCCAAAGATCATTTCCCTCCATCCCATTTCACATACTAAGCAGTCCAACATGCTTCCAAACTCAACACATAGTCAATTTAACTAAATTTCATATAATATCACACATTTTCACACAATTTAAGTCATCCTCAATCCCTTATGAACCCTAATAATAACTCATAATACAATTTATTCAATTTCAGTCACCATAGTGACATTCAAAATTTTCCACATAATCCAACAAAGTAGATACCATTAGCCAGGAGGTTCTTGACAGAACCTAGAAATTGGGTTTAATCAATGTGTGTTGCATGGCAGACATTCATTGCCGCCAAAAGGTTCTTGGTAGAACCTAGAAATTGGGTTTAATCAACGTGAGTCGCCTGACGAGCCTTCATTATCGGCAATTTCTGAGCAGAAACTCAGAAACTTTGAGAAATAGTGTGAAATGAAAAAGAATCATGCAATCAAGCTCCAACATACCATGAAACAAGTAAATTAAATGAAAACATAAGGTACAACTTCCCTTACCTAGATTTCCCGGTACCAAAAGCACTCTTAGTGTTCCTCTTTGCATGACTTTCATTCAACCTTGCCTCTACCACCAAAACAACCCTCTATCCTCTCCTTAGATCAGACCTTATGCTCACACAACTCTCCCTACTCAACCACACAAATTTTCTACTCTTTCCTCTCACTAGTTCACCCCTTTCTCTACTATTTCAGCCCTAAAAATAATAAAAATAATAAAAAAAACAAAGATAAGGATTAATGGTCATAAAATGTCATTACTTGGAAGTTTATGTCCATGTAATTGCATTGTTTCTACCTCTCTGGCTTCCCTGAAATCAGCTAAGGTTTTCTAAGTTCTCCATACCTTAGCAAAAATAATACCACATGAAAATAAGAACTATTTAGTGCTAACCAATGTTTGAACTCTCAACCAACCAATTACCAAGTATATGCACAACCAACAAGCTATCACATGTTTCATGTTATTTCATGAACATAAACACATACAAGACACATCACATGTTTCTAAAAGAATCCAACAATTGTGACCCCTGGCCATTGGATCTAAAAGGATGCAATGATTAAGATTGAAGAGGTAGGAGATGAAGAGTGAGGAAGAAAATCTATAAATAGGTGATGCATTTGTCTCATTTGATCAGCTATAGCATTTTTGCTTCTATCACCAATATTTGTTTCAAGAATTCTTGGTGGTGTAATAGCGACTAGCATCACATATGTCTTCTAGTATTTTCAATTTATTTGTTAGGGATAATCCATAATTGAGCAATAACAAGTCATCATGTGGTCCTTCCGAGGGTTTTCCCTATAAGTAGGGAGGTGTTTAGAGAAACAAAGGAAGAGTCGGCCAATGAGGTGGCAGAGTCTAAGTGGGTGTGCTACAAATTTTGAACGTGGCACCTACCCAACTGCATTCAAACAATTGAGGTTGCCTTCATGCATTCTAACCTATTTGTAAATCTTTAGGATTAGATCATACACCTTAACTTTTTAATACTTCTATAATACCCATCCTCAACATCTAGTTACCTAGTTTTCCCTAGTTAGTCAGACGAAGACAAGTCTATTAGGTTCTTATTACCAATCTTTCAAAAAGTTTAAGAACAATTTCTTTAGGGTAGTGGTGACTAAGAAGGGGTGTTCTCATTTTTATGAAAGGTTTAATTATGTCTTTGGTCACTATTTTCATAACGAAATCTCAATTTCGTCCCTCTATTTATTTTTATCTCAATTTGGTCCCTGTTTTGGGAAATTTGATCTCAATTTAGTTATTTTCGTTAGTAGTACAGTAACAACATTAAATGAGGTGCCACGTGTCAGTTCCTGGATTTTTTATTTTTTTGATTTTTGTTAATTTCTTTTGATTTTTTTATTTGATTTTTTTTAAAAGATAACAAGTTTGCCACATGTCAAGTTGTCATCGTGCCACGTAGTAGTGAAGGAGTGGTGTGGCAGTGATAATGCCACGTGTTAGTATTATGCTAGATGTCATCTCCTCATTCTCAATTTGGTCCTTATATTTTAATTTTTGTCCCAATTTGGTCCCAATTTTTGTAAAAATAGTGCAAGTTCGTCCCTCTCTAAATTGAAACAAAAATTAATTTTGATATAAATGTTATACAAATATTTTTATTAAATTTTATATTTTTATTCAAATTGAATTTTTCTTATATATTTATAACATAACTAAGTTTATTTAAATTTGTATTTCAAATTTTAAATTTATATGTTTTTGATTGTTACATCAAATAGTTAAAATTATTTTTACAATTTTTATAATTCTTATTTTTACACCAATTTAAATATTTGTATAGAAATTATTGAACTTTAGACATTTTAAAAATATACAATTATTTGAAATATAAATTCAAATAAAAAAACAATATTAAAATACGATGTAATAAACTATCAATATAATTTATGAATTTTTTTTTTCTATTAACAATTTTAAAACAATTTTAAATAAAATTCAATGTAAAATATAAATTAAATAAACT
>Ga0209389_1000474_pt1 | contig 24116 bp, 22 predicted proteins | sample CowpearedBW_FD_187526 | JGI IMG/M metagenome (GOLD analysis project Ga0209389, IMG submission 187526) | Root nodule microbial communities of legume samples collected from California, USA - Cow pea red BW (SPAdes) (version 2) | ecosystem: Host-associated > Plants > Roots > Nodule | place: USA...
CCTTAATATAACTTTCTTACATGTAAAATATAATAATTATTATTATAAAAGAGAAATATTATAATATATATTTAGCTCAACACAAATGATGCTGCTTTTATGTATCTTTAGGTGTAATGGATAACCACAATTTCGTAGTTTTTGGTAGAAAATATTTGAGGGTAGAAATTTTTTAATAACGTTGTTAATTTTAATATAATATTTTATAACACTAAAGTTATGAATACATTTTAAAATAACCAAATTAGAAGTGTATCTAAAGTGATTTTAAATTATTAGTAATAAAAATAGGCATATTTGCAAAAGTGAAAATAAAAATGACTTCGAATAATTTTAAGGTGATCAAATTATAAGGGCATATGAAGTAGTCTAAAATACCAAAGTGAAAACAATATAGAAATGCATTTAAAGTGGTTTGAAATATTAAGAATAAAAATAAAACTATTACACCAGTGCAATAAGGGTTTTTGGCCCCGGTTTTGTTTGGTCTTCTGTCCTGGTTTTAGAATTGAGGCATATTAGAGTGAGGCTAAAATGGGATGACTTTTGGCCTCGAGTGTGAACCGAAGCCATAGAGCCACCTTTCTATCTCGGTTCTCTGTTCAACCAAAGTCATAGAGCCATTTTTCTGCCTCAGTTCTCTATTCAACGGAAGCCATAGAGACACGTTTCCTACTTCGGTTCTAGAGTGAACCGAAGCCATATAGTCACCGATTTTTTAATTAATTTTAAAATTTGAATACCTTTTGGCTTCGATTGTGATCTGAACCAAGGCCATAAACCATTTTTTCGCCTCGGTTATGGTAAGAACTAAGGCTTAATATGTTGTTTGCTTTTTTAAATGCATTTTCTATTTTATAGCTATTTTCACATTTAAACCTACATATTTTTTTTTTCAGAAACCAGCAAAAATCAGAACAAAATATTTTATGAAACATAACATCATCCATGATCAATACATTTAAAAGACAATTGGAAAATCATCCACAATCCAAATACATAACCTAATCAATATTATTGTACATCTGAATTATAAATTTGGCACATGTTATCCTACCAAACTTTATAGACTTTGCGGGAATTGGCTCAGGACTCTTGAATGTTTGCAAAATAAGACACTAACTTAAGTTAGTATATAGAGAGACAATATTGCAAAGTATTCATTTTAATTCAAATATATATATTATCATTTCCCAATTAGTTGTAATACGAGCACGCACTATGGTTGTCATCCATTGCATTATATAGTAATTGCACTCATATGAGCATGTTTGTCTATTACACTATATTATATCAACAACATTACAATTAATTAAGGAAGAAAATCAAATAAAACAATTATAAATATATGGATAGAAATATCAAACCAAGAGGGAACACCATGCAAGACATTTTGCCTTAGCCGTTGATCTCCCTAACAACATGTTATTTATGTCCAACAATTGAACTATGATAAAGGGAATAAGTTAGGATACTTTTATATAACAAAGAATATTCATAAGATTGACATTGAGGTTCTTACCAATCTATCACTTGTCTAAGATTGTTGGGGGGAGGGCGATGCAAAGAGCAAAACCACACAACAAGGTTCTTCCTTAGGGAAACCACAAGTAACTGTCAATGATGCTTAAGAAGAAAATAAATTCAATGTTATGCATTAAAATGACAAACTATATTCAAAAGTTAACAAAAATGACTTACTCAGCACAATAAGGGACAAAATAATTTTTTTTTCCGCGTTGAAAGCATAAGTGAGTTGGGGGTCTACAAACCCATATAGATCATTCAACCCCATAGTTTCAGTGACACAGACAAATACCTAAACATAAAATTGATTTGATATAAGTAGATAGATAAATAAATCAAATAACTACATATAATGACAAAAAGACTTACATCATCCATAACTGAATAATGGTAATATTCAATTCCTCTTGTCCCCATACAAGCTCCAAGACATCTTGGGAATGCAAGTAAAGTTAGATCTCAAGGTCTCTCCCAAAAATGTTAGAATCCCAAAGAACTTACATCGGCTTATCATTTGTGATTTGAGAAAGTTGGAGAAATGCACCAAGAGGATCGTCCAAAGAGAGAGGAATCTTCTTTGATTGAGAATTTTCCTATATCGATGCCATTTTAGTTAAAATGGAATATAATTTAAGTTGGAATATAATAAACATATAAACTTAAAAACTTATTATATGGTGGGTTTAAGAGTCTATATGGGGTCAAAATCAACCAAATCTCTAGGCCAGGCGAGGAAACATTGGAATGTCTATGCCATAGTATATATCTCATCTGTTGGCACAAGAACTAAAGAAAATAGCACGAGAACCTCCTCTATCGTGACTTTAACCTCATCCTCTGATAACTCAATGCCATTAAGAACTGTGGCTGCCTTAAATACTTTTCCACGAGCCACTAGTGTCTTCCCTATACCATCCCCAATATATAGCTGACATATATGAGTGTCGTCCATGTCATCCCCTGGTATGGGTGGAGTTGAACAACTCCCCTTGCCGCTTCTACCTATTAGAGTCAATGATTTATTAATGTTATTCAATTATTTGATTAAATATCATTTATTCAATCCATAACTTATAGAAAAAAGATTTACCCGTGGGAGGCACAAATAGGTCTAGTTCTAGTGGAGGATCCAATGGCGAACGAATGTCATAATTCTCAAATTGGTGCATAAGTTCTTCTCTCACCTTCATAGTGATTCTTTCTGTAAGTCTTTCTTCATAATCAACACTATGACTGCATAAAGATTGACGAGAGGAGGAACAAAAAAATTGACGTATGTCGACTCCTGATCCAACACCACACAAACGTCCATGGTGCTTAGGTCGTCCAATTGCAATAGCAAGTATGTCATGATAATCTTCTGGAGTGAATCCTCCTTAGGAGCTCTGCTCAACCAACGAATCTTGCAATGCAACAAAAAGATTTATAGAAAATCATGCAATATAAAAGACGAACGAGTTATATAAAGAAGAATTGTATCTTACAATTTTCTCAAAGATTTCTCATGCAGATTCAGAACTATAGCTCCCCGATGTGCGTAGACGGGTTAACTTCCACTTTTCATGACGTGATGGTGGTGAAGGAGGCTCAATATCTTCACCCTTAGAAGGTAGGTGCCTAGATTTTTTCTTTTCTGACATTATCTTCTCTTCAAGTTTTCTATACCCACCACGAAACAATATGTGCAAGTTTTTATTTTGAGCACTTATACTTTGAGCCTTTTTTTCCCTTTTCTTGTAACATATAAACTCACTTTATGAATTAGTTCAAATTGTACAGAATTATCAATTGAGCAATTGATGATTTCAAATAAACGTACATGTCATCCCTTAGATGTTCGAAGCTCAAAAAACTAAAGTCAGGTGTCTTCATCAATCCATGTGTATTTCAGTAATGGATTTTCATTCTTTTTAGATCCAAATACATACCTATACGCCAACTTGGTCTTAAAACCATGAAATTTCTCAACCACCGATGACAAACATTTGTGTTTAAGCGTCGCCACATTTGGAATATCAAATGTTAGCTACAATATAGAAAATGCCATCAATAATAGTTAACATAATGTCAACAAAATCAAACTATAAGGTTAATAACATTAATATTAGTTACCTATAAATTTTGCCATATCATGTTCTGATCAACTTCAGTGACATGATCAAAAAATGGAGTAAGGATTAATATTCTCTGTTGTGCCAACATTCCTAAATAGCTTTTGAAGGCGTCCGCATAACGACCTCTAGGGATTCCAATGTCGACGTTATCAACACCCAATTTCGTCCGGGTAAATGCATTTGTTTGGTAAAAATAATAATAATAATAATAACAACATATTTAAGGAAAAAATTAACCACAAATATAAAGCAATTTAGAATGAAACTTGAGAGCGTGAAGGTTGAATAACAATTGAGAACCAAAATCAAAGAGGATGCACAATTTGAGAAATCAAAATTCCACAATGCAAGAGTACCTAATGATAAAAATTGAAACCACAAAACTCAAACTACTACAATTCATAATAGAAAGAAAAATCAAAGCAACATAAACAAATCAAAACGGCAAAAAAAAAAACCAAAACACGAAGGGAAACCCATTTTTTGAATTCACCGGCAGTGAGAGACGACGATGCAATCAACGACAATGGATGGCGAGACGGAAGCGATGACACGCGATGGACGGTGGCGGCAGTTGGTCAGTGACTACGTTGGATTATGGTGGTGGTAGAGAGAGTGCAGAGGTTTTACGTGCGGAGAGAATTATGGGAGACGATGGATACTAAGGTTCACGAATTGGGGATTTTAATAGGCTTTATGGCGTCAGTTCAATTAATAACCGAGGCCTAAAGTCCTTTTATTGCCTCGGTCCATAAACACCTGAGGCCAAACATCTTGACGCTGGTGGCATTTTTGAAATTTTGTTTACTGGGCTGACTTATAGGCTTCAGTTCTTTTCTAACCGAGGCTTAAAACCTCTTGCTACACCAGTTTTTCATAGACCCGAGGCAATGAAGTTGGACAAAATTACAAAAATGCCACCGTCTCCTTATAGGCTTCGGTTCCGCTATAACCGAGGCCTATAAGGCGAAGTCAAATGTCAAATCTGCATTAGTGTAATCTGGTTTCTCGCGAGGGTTTGGAACATTCCTCATTTTACACGATAGAGAAACACTTTTGGGTGCTTGGAGAGCCTATTCGAGGTTGCTAGGGGTGTTAGGAAGCTCTCCCACTCCTCCTACGGTCTTCTCCTTCATTCGTGGTTATTTTTTCCCCTTTTAGGGTTGGAGAGGAAGATGGGTTGCAATTTGGAGATGAAGACGCGAATGAGAGGCACAATTGGAGCATGGAGTGGTTGCCAAGAACCTTGGGAGAAGGCTTGTATCTTCTCTTTGGTTTCTGTTTCTTCCCTATCTCTTCTATTTGCAAACCCTAGGTTCTCCAGCATGGACAACTAAACCTATGTGTTGAGACTAGATGTAATAAATTGAATCTTGTGCATTTTGTGATGTTAATCCATATGCTTTTCCATTTCTATGTTAGTATTTGATTTTCATGCTTAATGCTTGCTTTAGTTTAGCCACTCATGCATGATTTGTGGTTCTTGAGGTGTTGGAAAATGTCTTAAGATTTTGACTTGAATATGGAATTGAGATGTGAATGCATGAGAATGAAGGGAATGAAATATAGTCTTGACAATTGTAAATATTCTATGTTAAAATTTTGTTGCACACCAACTATTTCATAAAATACCAAAAAATGTTTTTTTAGTGTTTTTGTGAATTATGTTGTCTAATTGAGTCTTGAATTGTGAGTTGTCATGTGTTTCACAAGTAACTAAGGAGAGAACGATATTTATTACTTGCTACGTGCGACCGATGCACTTGTCGTTCTTTCACATAACAAGGTTTTGGTGTTGTTGCTAGGGACTTTTGTTCCGACACAAAGCAATTTGAGCATTTGTATCTCTTTTAGACATTTTGTTTGTGCTTAACTCAAGTCATTTGGGATGGGATTGTGTGTTTGGCCCTACTGTTCTGCTTCTTAATGCGAGTATTGATGCATATAGATCGCCTGGTGAAAACATGTCGCCACCATCTAGACCCCCTATTTTAAGGCTATTGCTTGGCGGGTCACACCTCGCCGCCAGGCGCCACGCAGTCCAGGGCTTCTCTGATACTCCTATCGCCTAGGGACCACTCCTGAACCCTAGGCGCTATACTAGTAACCTGACTCTACTGGTTTAGCACCTACAATAAGTTATAATCAATCCAACCAACATCCAAATTATTCATTTAAGTGCTTATACCTTGCATCTAATTTAACCAATTTTAATTCCAACAACATACTCCAAGTCTTATAATCAACCGTATTTATACTCATGTACATTCATGCCAACTCTTAAAATTTACCATATGAATTCAACACAATAACCAATCCCAATCACAATCCTTATGTGGTAACAATTCTGAATGCCTCAAGCATACACAATAGACTCATTTACCAAAATAATGTTTCCCAAACCTCTTTTTAATTCGTATGTGTTGTATCCAACCCATGGTTTACCCTTCAACCATATTTTGACTCCTTCTTATAACCACTGATTCATTTTAGCATAATTATCACTTGTAGGATTTTCACTTACCCTCACGGAACCCAAAATGCGCACAAACAGTCAAAGACTACATTTGTCTCTATTGCCACGCCTATCAAGTTCATGGAACCACACCAATTTAGTTTACCGTTTTGTATTTACTTCCAGTAAAAGCATACAATTGTAATTTCATCTTGATTACACTAGAAAGATCAAATTAATAATTCAATCCAAAACCCTACGTGATCCCCTCATGTTGGTGCTTTCCAGTCAATCACCATGATTCATACCACGATAGCAATAACATAAATCTCACAATTTTGAGCATTCAAATTGTGCACAAAAACCCAAAAATGGGTGTCACACTCATGCAAAAAAAATGCAGAAAATGAATCAAGGTTTGCGTCACCTGGCAGAGTCACCCTTGCCGCTAGGCAGTTCTTCTCAAAAACCCAAAAATGGGTGTCACACTCATGCATCGCCTATCGAGCCTTCAAAGCCACTAGGCGGTTTCTGGGAATTTTCAAGAGACGCAAAAACAAAGAGAGTTTGACTATACAGAGGCATCATATTCATGCATTATACTACAAAAAACATCACAAATTATGTATACATGTAAAGGAACTCCCCTAACATAGATTCTCCTACTCCAAATGCGCTCTTATAGTTCACGTCTGCAAGACTTGGCTCCCACTTCGCCTCTGCCAACCGAAATAGTCCCCTCTTATCTGATTTTCCATTCACCAACAGCCTCTCCATTCTCACTCTCACTTTCTCTACCAATTAAATTAAATGAAAAAATGAGTTTAATTTATGTAAGGGTTAATGACCATCAATTATAATTAACTTGATGGTTTTTCAGCCCTTCTGATTTCTCATAGTAACGGCTAGGGTTTCTGACCCTTCCCATCCATGCCAAAAAGAAATTTGGCAAAGAGGAACCTATTCGCGTCAACCAAGGTTCAAACATAACCACACAATTGTCAAGCCAATGCACAACCAAATCAACCAATTCATTTTTCGTGATAATTCTTACTCATCTAAGAATATAATATCACACACCATGGTCAAACATAATTTTAAAATAATAAAATAATTGAATAAGCATTCTAGTGACATACACATGACTCAAACCCAAGTCCTCTCAAAATGACTAAGTACTCTCAACCACTTGAGCTAGTATTATTCCCTATCATAATTCTCCGCATTAAATGCCATAAATATTCCTTACTCGCATTTATATTAAATAATTATTTATTTAATTATTTAATTTTCTCGGTTTTTACGGATAGCATTTTGAGTCACATAAACAATATCATATTTTGATAGAAGTACTTGCCAACGAGCAATCCGACCAGGGTTTCTCAAATATGTACTTGACCGGGTTCATTTTAAAGACCAACCATGTGGTGTGACGTAAGATATATTGCTTCAATCTTCGAGTAGCTCAAGCTAAGGCACAACAAGTTAATCCTAAAAGGGAGTACCTCATCTTGCAATCTGTGAATTTCTTGCTCAAATAATAAATGGTGCATTCCTTCTTGTTGAACTCATCGTGTTTCCCTAGTACAGATCCCGTTGATTCATCAAGCATAATAAGGTACATGATGAGGGCTCTCCCATGCACTAGAGGTACAAAGAACGACAATCGCTCTTGCAGATGTTGTTTAATCTTCTCAAAAGCTTTTTGACAATGTTCATTCCATTTAATTGGTTAGTTTGTTTTCAGAGTAGTTTGAAGATTGGATTGCAAGTAGTGGTTAACTAAGACAAAAAAAAATCGAGCTATATAATTTAATCTTCCTAAGAAACCATGAACCTTCTTTTATGTACTAGGGGTTTGCGTTTCTATTATGGCTCGTACTTTGTCAAGGTCATCCTTTATGCCACTTTCACTAACAACAAATCCTACTAATTTTCCCTATTTTACGCTGAAGTACATTTACATGGGTTTAGACAAAGTTTATACTTTCTTAGGCTATCAAACAACTTATGTAAATTGACCCTATGTTTTTCTATTATCTTTGATTTAACTATCATATCGTTAACATACACCTCAAACTCTTTATGCATCATATCATGGAATAAAGTTATTGATAGAATAAGCTCCTCCAAGCTATATGAATCAAGCCAAGGGGAGACTCCCAAATGCTGGTTTGCGAAAGCTTGATGGTGATGGAAATATTTTGTGCAAAGTGTGGTTTTGATATGGTGAGATGATGGCTCCTCCTTCAAGTTATATGACTCAAGTAGGTGATTGAGGTTGTGTTTAGTGTGCTCTTAAGAGAGATTGGGCCAACTCTTAAGGAATGGTGGCTAGAGGAAGCCGAAAATGTGGCACAAATTTGGCCGCATAACAATACCCAACTCATAAGTAAATTTACATGGGGGTTGTGTAAGACCCGAGAAAAATTAGAATAAAGGGAAACACATAAAAAAATTGATGGATTGTTTGAGATTATTGATTTATTTAAATTAAGTATTTTATTTAATTTTGATATATGATGAAATAATTAATTGATTGATTTAAGTTAAGTGTTGTTTATTTATTTTAATTATTTTATGGAAATATTAAATATGAAATATAAGTATATATAAAAAATTGGTGCGCTTTATTTCACGAGAATTTGTCTAGTTCAGTGGCTAGCGTTATGAATTTGTGTGTGCAGGTACAAGGTTTGAATTTGGCTCTCCTCATATAGTGGTTTTAACTATTTTATTTATTATTCAATTAAAGCATGTACAACTTATCCATTTAAAATTCAATTGTGCACTACGTTATGAGAAAACATTTGGCTTGGTGGTTGATGTGCGTGTTGCCTTGCAAAATTGCAAGGGTTCAATTCCAGGTAGCATTAAAATGGTTTAATTGTGTTTCTTTTTCTTTCTCATTTAAGTTATGGGGTCCGCTAAATTTCAAATAGTTTTCTCTCTCCTTATTCACGTTGTAATGGTGTAGGGATTGTTTGCGTTGCTGCACGCAAATTTTACGCAAATTTTCAATGTTCTATGCTTTTTAGAAACACCAGTTAAAGATTTTGGTTTGTTTTTATTTTTATTTTTAGTTTTTTTAAAATCTTAATTGAAAAGATTTAATTTTAAAATATCAATAGAAAATATTAAAGATGTTAATTATAGACAAAAAGATAAGATTCTAGGAAATGAGACAAAACACTTTAGGGTTTTGAAGGGGAGAAAAGGAGAGATGGAGAAACATGGAGAGTAAAAGAGGATGTTGCAGGAATGAAGAAATGCGTAGCAAAGAAACCATTAGGTAGGGGAAGCCAACCTTTTGTGTCTTTATTTAGACCTTGATCTCCTTTTATTTATTGTTTGGTTGAATGATGAATGAAGTTTGATGTTTGCACGTGATGTGTAAGACCCGTGAAAATTAATTAATTAAATATATAATTAATTAGTAAAGACGGGTAGTGGAAGCCTTTATTGCATTAAATATTAGTTGATGTGATGTGGAAAAGTACTAGCTCAAGTGGTTGAGAGTACTGGGTTGTGTGAGAGGACTTGGGTTCGAGTCTTATGTATGCCAATTGCGTGTTATTTAATTATTATTGTTTTTAATAATATAATTGAGCATGTTGAATGATGAGATAATCATAGAATTAGATTAATCATCATGAAACATGAATTGGTTGAATTGGTTGTGCGTTGATTTGGCAATGGCATGGTTATGGGTTCAAACCTTGGTAAACCCTAATCAAACTTTCATTTTGTCAAAATTTCCTTTGGCATGAAGGTGAAGGGGCATGGAAAACCTAGACGGCTAAGGAGCAGCCAAGAGTGGCTGTAAAACAACTCATAATGAGACAATGAATGGTCATTAAGGAAACCAGGTTAGGGGTATGTATGTTTTATGCGTAATTGTATGATTTATAGCATGTATATGTATGGGCCTTCTCTATTTGCATTGAAATTCGCATTTCTGGAAAATTTTCCAGAAACCGCCTGGCGAGCTATTCATAGCTGCCAGGCAACGCATGCTAATTTGATGTTTTCTGGGTTCCAAAGAGGGAACCGCCTGGCAGCACCCGAAGACCCACCAAGCGACGCATAGATGTTTCACCTAGTTTTCTGGGTTTTGAAGAAGTGCCTAGCGGTGGTGATTGACCCGCCTAGTGACGCGAGCCTATGGTTCGATTTTTGATGTTGTGTGCATTCAGGGATGATTCTGAACGAAGGGAGAGTTAGTTTCCATTGTTAAGTGAGGATTTCATATTAAAATTCATTGAGTTTCGGGTGATTGAGGGCTAAATTTAATGGAACAGTGCAGATATGGTGTAGGGTTGGAATATTTAGGGATTTGGAGGTTGCAAGTCTAATTGGTGACAAATTTTAGTGAGCATTGTTAAAGATTGGGTGTGAGCAATAAATTGGTTTGAGTATAGATGAATTGCGTATGGACTGGGGGAAAAGGACAGAGGGAAGGCTAACTTTTGAGATAGGAAAGTTCTTACAGGAAGGAGAACGTCTAAGAAACCAGAAACCATATGTGCCACCTGGCGACACGGGGCTTGCCGCCAGGCGCCATCGCAGAAACAAGGATGTGTGCTTGACTGTGGGAAATTATGAGGATTTTGGAATCTTGGGAAATCTAGGTTCCTGCTACATGTTAGAGGATAATAGGTAAAAGTAGTGTTGTTATGGGTTGACTATATTAGTGGGAAGAGGAATTGATAAATGAAATGAGTTGAGGATTCCATAATGGATTAGAAATCTGAAAACTTTAATGGTTGTATGGCTGAAGTATAAAAAGGTTACATTGTTGGGATATGTTACTTTTGAGTCTAAATAGTAGCTTGAATGGTTGGTTAAATTAACTTGAACAATTGAAAATTTAAGGAATTGAGAGTACGTGAATGATAAGGTAAGGAAACCCGGTTGTAGTGTTGTCATGGATGTGGTAATTGGGAATCTTGTCAAGACATGATAAGTGTGAATTCTTGGGACTGTCTTTATGGTCATAATTAGATAGTGAATTCACCTCTACGATATTATGATGAAGAGAGACATTGTAGGTAGCAAAATTACAAGTTAGTGATACTCTGGAATAGTGGCAATGGAGTTTGGCCAATGTGAATGGTTCCTGAACCAAACCAGAATGGTCATTGCGTAAATATTGTCATGGCACATGGCGACAATATGAGAACCGCCAGGCGATAGTGTTAGAACAGTGAGGACTGAGAGTTCGTGGCGCCTGACAGTAAGGATTGTCCCACCAGGCGATAGAGGCAAAGTCAGTGTATGTAGAGGCGCTTGGAGCCTAATGGCAAGTGTGCCCCGCCATGCGATCTGGAAGTGGTTGCGCCTGGTGGTACGTGTGCCTTGCTAGGCGATTTTTGCTGCAGTAGCACTGTTATTTCACTATGGACATGCGTGATCTACAAGGTTCTAGTGATGATTCAAAGGTGGGTTGTTGGTGTTCCTTGAGTTGAGCTCGGGATAGGGGTTAAGCATGTGGCATTCCTCGAGTTGAGCTCGAATGACATCCCTCGAGTTGAGCTCGGGATGGCGGATGAACACGAGGAACCCTTGAGTTGAGCTCGGGTTGGCGAGTGTTGCCGGTGTGAGTGTGCTGGTTGTGGCTAGTACGGATGGGTCCAGATAGATTACCTTCCTCAGTAGTTAGCTGACGAGTTTGGTAGTCTTGGGACGTTGCGAACTATGTTCGTATTTGGGAACTCCACCTGGCGTTATTGTGTATGATACGTAGCAATGATTTCCCGCATGTGCTCTATTGATTGTGGCCGATAGGTATTGCAGCAGCTCATCTTGAGGTACTCACTAGGAGATGTAGAATAGGAATAACATGGTCGTGGCCATGTGACATGGAATCAAAGGAGGAAATTCCTATGATGTGATTGTGTGATGTACTAATTCTTTATTTTATTATTTAAATCCGTAATATTCGGTCGAGATGTTACATGATGAGTGTGGTTGTGTCGTTGTTGTTGATTCATGTTCTCACCGATGATACTTGTTGCTATGAGCGTGGGTGTTGTAAGAGTCCATGGTTTCCATAGTTTTTGAGTTTCGAATGTGGTGTAACGATGATGGTTTCTAATGGGTTGTATATCACTTGTATGTGGATGGTTTTTAATTGTGTTTCTTTTTCTTTCTCATTTAAGTTATGGGGCCGCTAAATTTCAAATAGTTTTCTCTCTCTTTATTCACGTTGCAATGGTGCAAGGATTGTTTATGTTGCTGCATGCAAATTTTCAATGTTCTGTGCTTTTTAGAAACTTGCTGCCACACTCTTTATAAAATAAAAACAGACAACCAGTTAAAGATTTTGGTTTGTTTTTATTTTTAGTTTTAGTTTTTTTAAAATCTTAATTGAAAAGATTTAATTTTAAAATATTAATAGAAAAGATTAAAGATGTTAATTATAGACAAAATGATAAGATTTTAGGAAATGAGACAAAATACTTTGGGGTTTTGAGAGGGAGAAAATGAGAGTTGGAGAAACATGGAGAGTAAAAGAGGAGGTTGCGAGAATGAAAAAATGTGTAGCAAAGAGACCATTAGGTAGGGGAAGCCAACCTTTTGTATCTTTATTTAGACCTTGATATCCTTTTCTTTATTGTTTGGTTGAATGATGAATGAAGTTTGATGTTTGCATGTGATGAGTGTGGTAATGCTGTTGTTGTTGATTCATGTTCTCAATTATGATACTTGTTGTTATAAGCGTGGGTGTTGTAAGAGTCCATGGTTTCCATAGTTTTTGTGTTTCGAATATGGTGCAGCAATGATGGTTTCTAATGGGTTGTATATCACTTGTGTGTGGATGGTTTGGTAGAATCCCAGAATCTATATAGAAAGTTCCTATGGTTTCGTTACTTCACTTCTTCATGCATGTTATTCAAGAAGATTCGCTTGTGTTGCCTTCGTAAGAGTTGCATTCAATATTTTAATATGCGGGTGCTGCAATATTTGTTTTCATTCTTTCTTTTTATACCCTCAGAGTGACGAAGTTTTAGTCATAATTTATGTGTTGTTTTCGTTATCACTATGTATATTACTTGATGAGTGCACGCTTCCAATTAGACATTCCTTCGGTGCAAAGTTATCTTTGAGTAATTTCATGAGTTGGGGTAGTGTGCATAAGTTATAATCGGATGTGTGGTAATGGGGTACATAGGTGTTATGCCTCGAGTGGTTGTTTTAAAGGTGAGAGTTACGTGAGGTGGTTGGAAGCATGAAAGGGTGCATGGGTTTCATTTAATGTGATGAGATACTTGAAAAAGTGTGTTATGGTTATTGCATTGTGGTATATGAATTGTGTAGGGGTTTCTTTCGGGGTGCATTATTTTCCGCATCATAGTGATAATTATGTTACTATTATATTGGTTGATTTAGGTTAGGGTTTTGAAATTTATTGCATGTAAGTAAGGTTTTACGTTGAAGTGGTGGTCCACGTGGGTTTTGTTAAAACAATGAAATAAGAATTAGTGTAGTTCCAGGTGCAAAGGTAAGCTTTTGATGATGCAAGTTTGTTTTCTTGAGAGTGTACGATGGATAAGTTTTTCATGGAATGGTTGTCATTAATGGAATATCATTCGTTGCAGAGAGTGTGAGGTTTCATGTTTTCTTTTCTTTATTTATTATTTGACTAACCTTCCTTTAAAGCTTTAAGCCACCTAAGTGCAGGACCTTTCTTCATTATTATATTACTTTTGTTAGACCATGTTAGGGTGCTTCTAAGTCACATCCATTGCATGAAAATAGGGTGCTTTAAGTTTGGGCTTGTCTTTGGTGCATGGGCGGTTTCCGTGAGTTTAATGCATGGATGAGAGGTGTCAAACATTGATTGGAGGAGTAGTGTATGCTTTTTCTTTGTGTCTGTCAACCACACACAGATATGAAATTGCTTCCTTTTATGTTAAGCATGGTTCTCTTTCTTTTTCTTTATTCACGATGTTGCACGGGTGAGGATGGGTTCATGGGTTAGCTTTTCACTTTCTTCCTCTCTTCTATTCTCTTTCTTTGTTTTTATTCTCTCACGTAATGCATGGGGTCCACATGTTCAATTACATTTCTCTTTCCTAAGTTTAACCACACGTAAAGGTAGACCAATTCATAGTGCAAAGTTTCTTTTTTTTTAGGCATGGGTCCCGCTTGTTTCTTAAAGATACAATTCATTTCCATAGGTCCACATGTGCTTTGTTTTCATTTGTTTCCTTTTGATGTTGTGTGTAGACCATGATTTAAATGAGTTGCTTTATATGTATAAATAGGGTAATGCATGGGTGGGGTCCACATGTAAATATAATTTCTCTTTCTTCCTTGTGTTTTTCTCTTTCACCTAAATATGACTGTAGGGTATGTTTTAGTGATGCAAGGGATGTGCATATTAACTTGTTTCTTCTTTCACTCTTTAAACTTTTGGTTCTCTTTAAATTCTCATATTTTTAGTTTGTGCTTTTCATTTGGTTTTACTAATTATTTTATGTGTTAATGTGATTATGGGCTATTATGAGATTGGTTGTCCTTCTTGGTTTTCATGGGTTGCATGGTATGGAGTTTAATTAGTGGTTTGAGGATAATTATTTGAGTATGAGGTTATGCATGTGTTTGAATGGATGTCATCCATTGAGTTCATTGCATGAATGTATTCTTTGAAAATTATTTGAGTATGAGGTTATGCATGTTATGAAACTTTATTTCCCATGCATGATGCAGTGGTGAGTACTTCGTTGGCAATATGTAATTCTCATGTGTTGAATGTTGGGAGTGTTTTGCCTTGTTGAGAACTCTTGGTGGAATTAAGTGCTGTGTGAGGTTTTCCGTACCTAGGAACCCAGTGAAGACTTTTTCGCCTGTGTGAAGTAGTGGAAAGGGATCCTCTTCGCCTGTGTGAAACAGTGGTAGAGGATTGGTTCAAATGTTGTACCCTCTCGCATGTGTGGAGTAGTGGGGAGGGGAAAGATGTTTCACCTTATTCTGGCTCATTGCGAGTATAGTGCCCGATGTGCGATGCATCGAAGTTCTTACTCATAATTCCTTGAGGAATAAGGGAGACAGTCTGGCTGCGATAGTGGAACACATCGAACCATCTGTTCTAGGAAACTAGATGATCACGATGTTTAAAGATTTTTGATGAATGTGATGCTATGTTTGGTTTAGTGTGCTTGTTTGGATTTGGGGTTTGTGTGTTCAAACCAAGGATGTATTGTGATCATAATGTTTCAATGTTACTTGAATGTGACATTGAGTATTATTGGACATGTTTTATTTATGAATTGCTTTTATGAATATCATTGTTTATGGTTAGCTTACCCCTATTTGTTTGTTTGTGTGTTTGTTGTATGTGCGATGATCGTATAACGTGTGTGTTATACGGGAGCAGATGATATTGTAGATAATTTTGGCATTGAGTAGATTGACGAGAGGTTGGGGTGGACTCGGGTGTTTTTATAATATATTTAGTTGTCTTTTAAAAAAGATACTAGAAATTATGTAATTTTCTTTTATTCGCAATTGTTATTTGAATTTATTTGACAACTTGAGTTTTTGGAATACACAATTTAAATTAAAATATAAGTTTTTTATTAGTACATTTCAATGTTAATTCTTTTTCCGCTAAACACAAAAATTTTCTAACGTTCCGTGATGTCCCAAAATTGTGGTGTTATAGGTAACCCTAAAGGTGTCTCCAAATTGTAGAAACAAAACCCTAATATTCTAACTTGGAGACCAAGAAGAAATCATCTCCATTAGTAGGATAACACATGACATTGACTAAGGAAAAATCTTCTCTATAAGAAGCATGACACATGGTCATTGCTAAGGAGGAATCCTTTCCATTACGACCATGCCACATGCAAGAGCATGTGTCTCACAAAAGATAGCAACTTGGAGACCACTTTAAATAAGGACCCACAAGCTTCTAGAAGGTTTGCTCTTCAAAGTTAGGGCTTTTACCCTATATCAATGTGTCTCCTTAGGGCCAATCTCCTCTAGGCTTAAAACCTAAGACCTTAGGTCCAAATACAAGGCCCAAAGGAAACCTTAGAAAACTTGATCTATTATACAAGACCCAAAAGAAAACCCTATATTACTAGGCCCATAATACAAGGCCCAAAATAAACCTAATTTACTAAGAACTCACTAATGGCCCATGATGATAAGAGCTTCGACCTACCTTCCTTAGATGACTCTCACTTTTCTTGAGTGTGCCTGGCATGACTAGGGGGTAGGCCATAATCCCTCCACCCCCCCTCTTAAAACGAATGTCATCAAATCTTCATGACAATACCATTTTCTTATTATTGGTTATCATTCCTCTAGGAATAAGATCCATCTACTGTAATCACCAAACAAAATTTCAATCATTTTTTTCACAGGAAAAATATATCTGAATTAAAGACTAGAAGGAGGCCTTATGTTAATTTTGAAAGACTTTTCTTGAGAGTTATCAAGGCCTATTTCCCAAGAGTGTTTTTGTCCACTTTGAGTTAATTGTAATCTAGGAGGCAACATTAACTTAAAGTGTAATTTTGAAACATTTGAGGAGTTTAAAATAATGGGAAGTGGAAATGAAGTTGAAAACTTTTCAAAAGTAAAGGTTGGAATTATGAAAGATGGTTTAATGATAAATTGAGAAATGTTCAAATATGTGAAAACTCCCTTTATCATCTTAGTTTCAATTGTTATTGAAGGATTGGTATGTGCCTTCAGTAGCACTTTCCCTTTTTCTCTTCTATCAATCTCTTCTGTTTCTCTCATTTCTTTGTCATCCCTATCACTTCTCTTTTTCTCTTCATAATCTCTTCTTTCCTCCTCCTCTTTCTCTTTTCTTTTTTGCTCTTATTTCTCTTTTTGTTCTTCCTTGCTTCTCTTGTCTTCCTCTCTTCTTCTCTTAATATTATCTTGTATCCTTTCGTCATTTTGTTTTGAAATTCTAAGCTCCTCATCTAGAATGGAAAATTGGTCCTCTTTTTTAATTTTCTTCTTTTCTTTTTGTATGACATTTTGCTTTCTCCAAATTTTAAGTAACTTTATCGCTTTGAGCAATTTAGTTTAAACTTTTTGGAACTTTTTCACTAGAGTCACTATTAGTTTGGTATGAAGGACCCCTATACATGTTTATGCATCCTATTTTTGAATTTTTTAGATTAAGAAACACTTTCTTCAAAAAGAAATTTCTAAGGAGACTTAAGGTTGCAAAAATGCTCAAGTTCACTTTCCTTTATAAAGTTTACCTCATGCCCTCTTGCACAAAACTTCTTAAAGGAAATTAAGTTTGAAAGGCAAGTGGACACACACACACACACACAACTATAAGCAAATAAAGAAAGCAAATTAGCTAAATTTTGCGACCTAAGGGTAATATTAAGAGGCACTTAGAACCTTCAAAGCACTTACCAACTAAGATGTGATTCACCATAAGAAATTAAGGTTCTAATTAGGAGATGAGATTAAACACCAAAGGCTCCTATAAGGCACCTAATTAGACCAAGATTACAAGAAGAAAAACAAGTAAAAGTTACAGGTCAAATAAATGAAAATTGCTCATATAACAAAAGAAATGATACTCCCCTCAAACATATAAACATAAATTGTGCATACAACATAAATGAAATGCAAGCATATAAACACCTAAAAGAAAGTAGTAGTGGTGGTTTTAGTGCAATTATTTTGATTTTTTTTCTTGATTTTTCTTTTGCTCTTTTTATGAACTTCTTTTTCTAATATTTCTCAATATTTTTCCAGCACCATAATAGAACCACTATAATATATTTTCAACATATATATTTCACTTGGAAAAGAAGGAACTCAAAATGGAAAGAAACCTACTGGAATCAAAAGATACGTTATGAAACTTAACAAAACATAATAGAAACCCAACTCTATGAACTTATTAATGAACTAATGACAAGTATGAACTAAAAAATGCAGAGTAAAAGCATTCAAATGGATGCATATGATGCAATTTTTAAAAAACACTTGAACATATATTTTTGTGCCATTCTTTAGGTATTTCTTTTAAATGCTTATTTGTTTCTTTACCTTATTTCTAGATTGCCATTTTTTTGCTATTACATTGAGTATGTCACATTTTTATTCATTTTCAGTATAGCATCCTTAATTTTGTGCTTTCTTTCTTTAGTTTCTTAGCCTCTTTTTGCTTTGATTACCATATTTGGTGAATACTTCTTTTTAGGGGTTATCTAACTTCTTAAGATAGCATCCTAGGAAGTGGAAGTACCTAGGCATAACGAAGTCACCTCTTTGGTGAAATCAACAAGAAAAAGTTCAAGAGTTATACACCTTGTGAGGACCAAAAGCAAAAGAAAAAAGAAGTAAGAGACTTGAAGCAATTTAATTTTAATGCACTTTGATTGCATTTCCTTTGAGTTGTAAAATTGTAATGTTTTCCTTCTTGTTATCACGACCTAATTAGGTGTTTTGGGGGAGTCTTTGGTATTCAATCCCATCGTATAATTAGAACCTCTTTTTTTAGTTAAACGCTTTTAGTTGGTGGCGTTTTGAAGGTTCTAAGTGTCTAATATAGTTCTATAAGTTTTGTTTTTGTTTCTTGTTTGGTAGCTTAGTGTGTGTCATCTTAGTCTTTGATTTAATTTCAACTAAGAAGTCTTGTGTAAGATCCATGAGTTTCTTTGGCTAGGAAAGATTTGGTACTTAAGAAATCCAAGTGATTTGCCTCTCTTTCCTGGAGGAAAACTCAAAGAGCTTACTATCTACTTCTTCTTTAAAATTTATTTTAAAGACTAAAGTCTTTGTTGTTAGCACAAGTGACCTTAGTGCATGGATTTAATGAAGCTAATGCATAAGATCATGTGTTATTGATGAAGACTTAATAAAGATTTGAAGTTATTTATTGTTGATCAAGCATGGGGAGTATTAAATTTGAAATTGACGTGAAGATCACAAAGCTTGAAGATTGGACTCAATTCGTAGACTATATGAAATAGTGTAGATGTATTTTGTCTTGTGTTTGTCCCTTTCAACCTATTAAAAAGGGTTTTAATAGGTTAAAAGGCTTGTTTCATATAGCTCTGGTATGAGTGTATTCAATCCGTTGAACTACTATGCAATCGGCTGATTTCACTTAAGTCAAATGAAATCAACAAACTATATGAACAAATCAACCCGTTGAATTCACTTATGATCATGCTATATTAGCTAGTTTTTCAGAGAGTAGAGAAACTTTTATGATTTTTGAGCATGGAAACAGTTAAACCAATATGGAAACTCTCTCTAGATTACACATCGTGTAGCTCGTGAGTGAAGATCTTTGAATCTTCATGTGAGGTTTGCTTGGTTTAGAAGCGTGAAGAATGCATTATGGTAGGCTAAGGAGGGATACCACCAATGTTTGGTTGTTCCTTTGCTTCAAGGTGTTTCTAGTGTGATTCCAGGTCTACAAGTGGGATCTTGTTGTGCTAAGGTTGAGATCCTTGTGGAATTCAAGAATCTTGGTGTTTTTGATATATTCAAACGTGTAATCTTTGAGGGATTGTGTAATTCTTTTGATATAGAGCATTATCAAGCATAGGTTGTCCTGATAAATTGGATGTAGCTTAGATTTGAGTGAACTAGTATAAAAACCATTGGATGATTCTTTCTTCCTTACATGTTCTTCATTTAATCTTCAAGAAAACTCGTTTAATCAATCTTTGTAAGGTTTTCGTGTGTTTTAATATAATCTAGTGGTGCAACTAGGTTTAATATATCAATTAGAATCAATCTTATGTGATAATGCATGTTGTTTTTTGCAGAATTTCCCAGAATATCAATATGTGGATTTCATATTTCAATTTATTGAATCATATTGTATGAACAAATAAATCAATTGTTTTTGTTTTTCAATTGACTAAAATGTGTGGTCCTACAACAATAAAAATTTAATTTTATGGTCAATTGAATTCAAAAAGAAAGGTTTAACAAGTTTTAATGGAGCATATTTTTAGGTACTCATCCGATTCAACCACCCATTCTGATGAAGGATCGTCTCAAATTTGCTAGTCGAAATCGCGTCTTGGACAAAAAAGGGGATAAAAACCATAAAATGAAAATCAATGAAGGGGAAGATCGGTGATGTCGAATTGAAGGAGATACGGAATAGAAGGAAACCACGTCACTTGGAGGAGATTCCAAGATAAGTGGAGAAGATCTGCCACTTTGAATCGGAGATTCAAAGATAAGGATCGATGGTTCAAAGAAGAACCTCGAGACTTGAGAGAAAAAACTCAAATTTTCATATACTCAAATTTGACTACAAATGTGTCTCACAAAGGCTTATATATTATGAGCCTAAACACAAAAAGTCCAACATGACTAAAATCCCGTTAAAGCCCAAACACAAAATTACAAAATTACAAACTAAAAAGTTCTTATTCTATAAATCGAAGCTAATTTGAGATCCCTCTGAAGGTCCTGAGTATGCTTCCATCACTTGCTTTGAAATCCTTATACGGTCCTAGTCATGCCTTCATCACCTTCTTGGTTAAGAAAGTCATTTTAAACCTACATTTTCTTCTCTTAAAACAATGAAAAGAAAAATCTAAGATGTTTAAGGCACTTTCCTATCAAATTGGTAGTGATTCAAATGATGAGGCACCCAAAAGTTTAAACCATTTGGCCAAAGAACTAAAGTCACTAAAAATTTGGAAAAGGCAAGAAGCTCTTTTGAAGGAAAAAGATAGAATGGAAAATTATCAATACCTTCCCACTTTGGAAGAAGAGCTTAGGCATCTTAATAAAAAACAAGCCTAAAATCCAAGAATAATTGAGGAGTGGGAGTCATTCTAAAAAGAGCTCTAAGACTCCTATCTTTGTCACAAACATAGAAGAGAATAGTAGAACTTTAGGCAATTATTATCAATCTCCTCCTCTATAAAGAAAACCTAGGAGAGAACACCATAGGGAACCTCCTAGAGAAAACATAGTCGACCTCCCCCACTTCTATGGAAAAGATGATGTAGAAATATATCTTTATTGGAAGGTGAAGGTGGAGCAACTTTTTTGCTTGCCACCAAGTAAGTAAGGAGAGGAAAGTGCCCCTAACTACCATAATTTTTCAAGAAATTGCTATGTATTGGTGGACATTCCTAGAAAGGGAGAGGATAATCAACAATGCCCCTCAAGTACAACATTGGAATGACCTTAAGATTGTCACACATTCCCTCCTTGTACCATAGAGAGCTTATGGATAAGCTCTAAAGACTCTATCAAAACAACATGAGAGTTGAAGAGTATAGACAAAAGATGGAGTTATACATGATAAAAGTAAGACTTAGAAAGCATGAGGACACTACAATTTCTAGGCTTCTTAGTTGTTTGAGTCTTGGAATATGAGATAGAATGGAATTGTTGCCCTAACAAGATTTAAATGACTTGGTACAATGAGGAAAATTTTTAAAAACAGCCACTCTAGTTCTGATGAGAAGAAATATTATAAGAGGGAGGGGAAACAAATTAAAGAAGAACATGAAATCCCTAAGACCCTAAGCAAAGATAAAGCAAAACCAAGGGAACGGTCATCATTGTAACATCTTGGTCGGATATTATTTAATAAAAGAAAAATTATAATCGAAATAGAATTCCAACATCTAATTTTATTATTATTATTCCCAAAATACAGAAAAATTTAAAACTTTAATAGCGTAAAAAATAACATTACTTCCTAATTTATTTTTACAAATTCAAAATCCAAACCAGCTTAAAAGAAAATTACACAATTTTCCAAAACATAAACCTTAAAAAATCCCAAGCTATCTATACAACTCTGCATCTAAGCATCACCATCCACACTTGGAATCATATATGCTCCCGTGGGACAAGTCACACGATCATTACCAAACACAAACAAAAGGGGTGAGCTTAAAAAGGAATAAACTTGCATAAACCATAACAAAAACACCTTACCCCAATGAATTTAACATAACAAGGTTCCCATTCTTAAAGACCTTTACACCACACAGTACATATGCACAACTCTAGTCTCATAACCTATATGAGATTAGCCTATCCAATCATATCGTGCATATACTCAACCATGGCCTTAAGGGTATAATATGCTTCCATGAACCTGCCCACTCGTGGTCTAACTCTACGAACCTCCCTGTTCGTAATCCAACCTCTACGAACCCCCCTATTCGTATCCCAACTCTACGAACTTCCCTGCTTGTAGTCCAACTCTACGAACATCCTGTTATGAACCTCCCTACTCATAACATCCTCAAGTGTGAGCACAGAACATACTAACCTCCCCACTCGTATCCCCACACAAGATTACATCCAATATGAATCTCTTTATCCATATTAATCATGCGTTTCCAACTCCATTACGAACCTCCCCACTCGTAATCCATGCAAGCATATCCCAAACCAAAGGTCATCACCATAATGGACACAAAACACACCACAATGCACACTTACATTGCACTATTGCCTGGCGCAACCTAAGCGCTGCCAGGCGAAGTCATAGAAGATTGCCTGACGATCCCAACACGTCGTTAGGCGCCACGCACTCCAAGGACTTCTTTGGGTAACCTATCGCCTGGCAGTCCGTTCAGCACCGCCAGGCGCTACACCAACAGTGTGAAATCTTCTGGTTTAAGATTCCAAAACAGCGTCCAGACATCAATCAAACGATAGTTGATCCAATGGTGATTAATGCATCACATTGTTTATAAAAACTCTGACTATGACATGATCATACATTTTATAGAGATATGCAAAGCTTTGTTATGTCCTCTTCCATCGGCTGGCATTTCCTCATCTGTGAAGGTGAGATAAATATTAGCAGTGATATTACTAATAATACCCCTAAATTTGTCCAACATAATGTCATGTGACACATGTGCTTCATTTAAAATCTGCATCAACAACTTTTTATGGCTTTCCGAGTTTATCAATAGAGAAGGATGTGAAACCCTTGTTGGAGTATGATTCAACTGATCAATAAGCTTATACTCACTTTGCCGAATGAACTTGAGAAATTCTGAAGCTTCTTCATTCGACACTTCTTTTGCTCTAAAAGCATGTAGAAAAAATTCTCTAAAAGCATAAAATTAACACGGAGATTGGAAAAAAAGGTATAACAATCTTATTATCATCTTAAAAGAATGGAAAGTATGTCCTCATTAATCTAGACACGATTTATGAGATTGAAGAGAGAAATAGAACGTTAAGCAAAGGCGGTAAAAAAAACTCTATTTAGATCACTTTTAGATTGATTCTTAGTTAGTCAAACTTTAGTAGTCTAGTATAGGTGTTAATCTAGTTTACTTCGCTTTCATTTCAAATTTAGTTTGTATATCGACATCAGGACTAATAACTAGAGACACTTTTACGTTCTACATTTTCAAGTTTTCTCCATAGCTCTCATTGCTGCCATGACTATACAGTGAGCTTGGCATTGAGGAACTTCGGTGATTTGTACGTGTAATCTACATTTCTGCAATTTACTTTCGATTGTCTCTCTTCAATTCACATTCTGCTAATGCTTTATGCAAGTTTTCATCATTCATATGATTTCTTTCTTTCTTCTCACATAAGTCAAATTCAGAATATTAGGTTTTAAGTAATTGAATCTTGTTCCTGTAATTTTACAATAACTTTAGTATGGAATCATGCTAAAATTATGAGAATACATATTGATCACCTTATCCCAGTGAGTACATAGTGAACCCTAGATAAAAAGATCAAGAATCAAATACACCTAACTCAATTTCTGAGTTTTGACTTAGCTAGTTCGTTTTCAAATTTTGTTGGTATCATTTTAAAGCTTTGAATCCTTGTTTCATCCATTACTAATTCATGATATCTGATTTTCATGTTTCACTGTTGTGTTTTACGGTATACTATAGGATTTAGATTGTATTTCTAATTGAAAAACCTCACAACTGAACTTAGGTAGTTAAGGTAGGTAAATTTGGTAATTTTGTTAGTTTAGGTGAGTTGAATTTAGGATTTAATGTTTTACTAGTTCTTCTAGTGAATTCGGCGTTTTATAC
>Ga0209389_1000475_pt1 | contig 24108 bp, 27 predicted proteins | sample CowpearedBW_FD_187526 | JGI IMG/M metagenome (GOLD analysis project Ga0209389, IMG submission 187526) | Root nodule microbial communities of legume samples collected from California, USA - Cow pea red BW (SPAdes) (version 2) | ecosystem: Host-associated > Plants > Roots > Nodule | place: USA...
AACACGGAGAACCGGTCGAAAAAGCTCTCCGTACATGATTTTTCGGTCACTTTTCGTCCAATGACGCTGTAGGTGCCTGGAAAATTGCAACTTGCCGCGGCTGCACGACAAGTTGATCGGAGCATCCCTAGATAAGCACTTACAGATTGGCCCTATCCTGGAGAGACTCACGTTATCAACGGGCTTGGGCTTAGAGTCTGGACTAACCCGTATCCGCCTGACCCTGAACAAATGGTTTGAGGAGGAGTACAAGGATGCAGACCTTCCCGACAAGCAGATGCGACAGGACTACTACTCACCTGCCCCTACCGCCATCAAAGGAGCTGCAGATGCCCTGGCAGAGCTCGCGGTGGTCAGACAGATCGTTGTAGTAGGGTACCAAGACTGCAAACCCAAGAGAGATCTCTTGGACCGCATTGGTAGGTGCGAACAGCAAGTCCAGCGGTCCGATTCCCGTAGAAACCCGTAGCCTCCTGCTTCACAGCCGGCCTCCAACAACGAAGCCCGCCAAGGCGGGCTTTGCGAGCTATGTGAGGCATCAATGATGCCGGGGCTTGGGTGTACCTGGTACGAATTTTTAGACCTTTGGGGCAAAGCCGCCTAGTTCGAGCACATGCCCGGCCTTCGACACATCAACACTTTCGGTGCGCCCGTCTTGGAATCGAAAATCAACGTGCTGCGGTGGGACTTGAGCATCGTCGGCCAGCTCAATGTCGAAAATGGCCTTGGCTGGTTCATCCCAAACCAGCGCGAAGGCTTCGATGATCTTCTGCCGGAACGCTTCAAGCACTGCCTGGCGATTTTCAGGTGCCAGGGCATCGAGGTCGATTAAGAAATCGCCCGCCGCATGGATTTCTGCACCTTCGCCATCGAGGCCGACTGAACGGTCCCCTTCAGTCGAAACGAGCACGGACGCGACCTTGCCACCTAAAATACCCATTGCCTATCTCCATGAATTGAGCCGCAAAACGCGCCCTCTGGTACTGCCGAAGCCCGCTCTCGGCGGGCTGGCGGGGCAGGTAGCTTCCCCTTACCTCGTGGCTTCCACATAGGTTCCAATAGTGGCCTCGTTCTTCCATTTTTGCACCATCTGAGCCGAGTCCCCCCAGAGCCACATAACCCCCACTGCCATCGGGAGAAGTAAGGTTGCATTTAGCTTCTTATGAAAAAGGATGAGGTCAAGCATCAGACCGAGGGCGACGGCGAATGCGGCAATAGCCCAAACGCGGTCAACGAAGAAATCTATTACTGCCATTCCAATGCCTCTCTCCACTTGCCCGTGTTTCGCGAGCGCTATAATCGGTTCTTCTTCTGCGTTCTCGGCCCCGGTTTTAGGCCAGAGCTTGGATGCAGCTGAGCGTTTACATGTCTCGTCTTCATGCCTGATGCTAAGCGCATCCTGTAAGTGCTATCAGAGCCCCCCTGTTCGGTGAGGCCCGTGGCTGGTCCTTGTTGGCCGGAGCCGGCCAACCTATCGGTACTACTCGGCGTAGGCGTCTAGTTGCTTCTTCATCTCAAGACGTTGCGCATCGAGCATCTGATTGAGCTGATCCGCTTTGAACACATCGAAGGGAGCTCGTACGAAGGCCAGCACCTCGATCGGCGCCGAGGACTGGCGCACGACCTTGCTCGACTGACCGGAGCTCGCGCTGTCTGGCAGCCCCAGCATCTCGGTACAGGCCCGGCTGGTGTAGTCGTAACACCCCACCTTCGCCTCACCTGCCAAAACAGCGCTCCGGAAAGAGACGCTCGGGAAGATGGTGGTACCACTCACAACCCCAGCCATGATCAGTACCAGGCCGAAGGCACTGCCCGCAAATGCGCGAAATGCCCCTACCAGGAATGCGAACAAGCTGACACCGGACGCAATGAACGAAATGGCTGGGGGATTTACTAACCAAGAGGCATGTTTCAGATCATCGGGGCTCACAGGAACCTTGAAGTTCAGGACGGCGGTGCTGATGGCAGCAAACACGACGTACAACACCAACGCTGCCAGGAAGACGCTCGCGAAGATCAGTGATCCCTCGCCTGCCTTACCCGGCGTGTGATCGAAGTAGTCATTGGAAGAATCGTGGTCACTCATGATGCTCACCTGCTTGGTTCGTAGTTGGGGGTGTGGGGAGGGTGTCGGTCTGGATTACCAAACCCTTGCGGATCTCTTCTTTCAGTTCCAGGCGCTGCGTATCGAGCATCTGGTTGAGTTGATCCGCTTTGAAAACATCGAATGGCGCCCGAAGGAAGGCCATCGCTTGGACAGGGATGAATTGGTGGACACTCGGCTGGGCCGACTGATCTGGGTTGGCTGCTCGACTGGGCAGCCCCAACATCTCGGTACATGCGCGAGAGGTGTACTCGTAACAGCCGATTTTGGCCTCCCCTGCCAGAACAGCGCTGCGTAAAGAGGCGCTCGGAGAAATGCCCCCAGTAAAACTGGCCATGAGTACGGCAACGCTGATAGTCATAGGGCTGATTAGTTGCAGCGCGAGCATGATGCTCAGCACCAACAACACCCCGTAGATAATGGGGAGAATCGAGGGGGCAGTTACCATCCAGGATGCATGCTGTAAATCCTCACCACTGACCGGTACCTTGAAGTACAGGGCGAAGATGCTGACTGCCGCAAAAATGCCGTACAGCCCTAGCAAGGCAACGAACAGCCCCCTGAAAGTCAGCTTCCCCTCGCCGGCCGTAGCACCGGCGCGAGCGAAGTATTCGCTGGATGAATCGAAGTCACTCATATTGCTCACCTACTGTGTTCGAATTCCGGGTTGGAAAGGTCCTGAGCTCTACAGCTTCAGGTCCCTGCGGATCTCTCGGGCCGACGGCATTCCGCGGTACCGGTGCACGGAAACCCCTACTGCTTTCATCAACTCGTCGCGGCGCCGGTCCTTTGCTTTGGCCTTCGAGCTGTTGTGCGTGGAGTCGTCGACCTCGACCAGCGCCACCGGCTTGAGCTTCTTGTCGCAGAGCAGGAAGTCGCAGCGGTTGTGGGCGACCATATGCCTTGCATGGTTCTTGTCGGTCATGGCGGTGGCCTTCACCTTGATGAAGGCACCGAACACCACCTGGGGAGCGATGACCAGGTCGTTGCCAACTGCCTCCCTGAGTCGCCAGAAGAAGTCCTGCTCGCGCTCGGTGAGCAGGGGGATGCACTGGTAGTGCTTGGTTGAATAGCCTTTGCGCCGCTTCAAGACCGCGACGACGAAAAACGCAAATGCAAAGGTGCAGATCAGCAGGATCGGGCCATTCATGCGCGAGGCATCCACAAGTGACATACATACCCCTATTCAGATTCTTAACGCGTACCAATACGCATAGTAGTTAAAAAAAGACGGATAGTCCGCCGGTGATATTGGTCAAGTTAATGTGATTTCAATCCAGATCGGGAGGTGCACCGCCGCCCTGTTTCTTCAACAAGCCTGCCCAGGGTATTGCTCGTTGGGTGTGGAAACGTTAGGGTGAGTCATCTCCTCCTAGCGACACGCTCGTGTCGTGCAACACCTCTCTACAAACCTCCCGTAGCCAAAGCAAGTCACCGTCCTGCAATCATGCGCGCCGACTTGACCAATCCCACAAACGAACTATTCGAAGCATGCCCGCCTGGCGCGATCATGAGCGCCAGCAACGCCGCTAGATGTGATCCTCCGAGAGGTGCCCGGTGACCGCCGGCAGCTGATGAGAGGGTTCGACACCCACCGCCCGCTTGCCCCGTCGAGAACCCCGGCCTTTCACCTCGCCCGCGGCCGCCGCCTCTTTCACCGCCCGGGCTGCCATGCCCTCATTGACCATGTCCAGAATTTCCTGAGACATCCGCTGCTGCACAATGCGAGAGTTCCCCATGCGGTTGTTCGCATCGGTACGCTCGGCATCCGCAGCCTTTGCCCATTCCCTCAGAACGTCCCGGGCCTCGCCGATGCTCCCCTTGATCTTGACGAAGATCTCGAACATCAGCGGGTCAATGGATACGGATGACTTCCTGGACACGCCTCCCGCTTCACGGCGGTAGAAGATCCGGATGAAATCGTCAGCCATGCCAGCCCCCAGCACTGATCAGTAGGTAGTCCATCAGGCCACATCCAGGTGAAGGTCACTGACCAGGCGCCAGGTGATATCTGGGCAACCGATGAACAAGCCGCCATGCAGGCGGCCCTGGCGAACCATCGAAGCCACGGTGTCGGCCGCCTCGGATACGGAGACACCGACAACGCCAGCGATCGCCACCGCGGTCAGTGCGGCATGCCGCAGGATGGCCAGCTCGATGCGCGACTCAACCACATCGCCTTCGAACAACAGAGCGGCATCGGCGCCGACAAGCTCGACCACTTTGGAGTGCGCCCCCGCGCCGGTGGTAGCAGCGAAGGAATCGGCCTCTTGTTCAGGGCTCACAACCAGCACGAGCCCCCCTGCTTGTTCGGTGTGCTTCGCCACAGGTCGTACCGCTTCACCCACAACCCCAGCGGCCTCGCAGTAACGCAGCACTGCCTGGATCTGCTCATTCACCTCAATGGATTCCATCGCACGGGTCAGTGCCACGTACAGCAGGTGGAGTTCTTGGCGTAACTCAGGGGTATCCAGCACCAGCGGCAGGCCGGCATCGGTGATCAGGTTGAGGAAGTCGCTCAGCAGTACGACCTGCGGGAACTCCAACCCTTTCGAACGGTGGGCAGTGCACAGAGTGACGGTCGTATCCTTGATGTCGCTGACGCAGGCATCCTTGATGCGCTGTACCAGGCTAGGGATTTGATCGCCGTACTGCTTGGCAACACTGATGAGGGCGTGGATCTCTTTGTCATCGGTGTCGTTGGCATAAGCTTCCAGATCCTGGAGCGAGCGGAACGCACTGAGCAAAGGATCGCGTAGACGGACACCCGTGTTGGCGCGCAGGTGGTGCACTTCAACCAGCTTGTCGAACGGGTACTCGTTGACGCCACCCACGAAGTGAAGACGCTGGCCTTCCAGCAACTGGACCGCACTGGCGAACAGCTTCGCATTGGTGCGCCCGATGATCGCGTAAGGCTTGGTGCGGTCGACGGCGAATCGGGTAGTCAGCTCATGGCGCGAACTGCGCACTGGGTCCTGCTCGCCGGCGAACTGACGCAACAGCATGGTGGCGAGCTCGGCAATGCCGGCGCCATAACGGTGGCTCTCGCTCAGCGTTACGACTTGATCGAACTGCGACGGCTCGAAGGTGTTGTAAGCACCTCGGAAGCCGAAGATGGCTTGGAAGTCATCACCGGCCAAGCGCAGTGGGCAGCTCTGGCGCAGGATCACCGCTGCAAAGACAGGATTGGTGTCCTGGTACTCGTCCAGCAGGATCTGGTCGTAGCGGTGGCTCAGGTCCGGGTCACCCAAGCTCCACAGTTTCAGGTAGCCGTCGTGCGGCATACGCAGGGGGGTGGATTCCAGAAACTCTGCTCGCTCGGCTTGGCTTTCGCCGCACCCACGAGACCACTGACGCAAGCGCTGCAGATCCGCCCAAACATGCTTCGCCCATTCCGCAGCCTTCTGACGGTCATCGCCAACGATCTTTGTAGGCACGTGCGCAGCCAGGATCTCCCGATCTGCCGAGACCATGAAGTTGTGCAGAGTGACGTACAGGTGGCGAGCAAAGGCCATGGGGATCTTGTACTGCTTGGCCAGTTGGGACGGATGGAGATCATCCTGCTTGCCAGTCTTCTTGAACTGGCCACCAACTTCCCAAGCAAGCCCATGACTGGTCCTGGTGGTGACGTTGGAAGGGAAGCGAGCAGCTGCGTCCTCCTTGTTGGCCTTGCCAAAGGTGACATACAGCAGGCGCTGGTCAGGGAAACGCAGGGCGTGCGCGATGAGCAGCGAGGTCTTGCCGCCCCCCGCCTTGGCGCGGATTAGCAATCGCTTGGCAGTGCTGCCCAGGGCAACAGCCTGGTCTGTGTTTGGGGTGAAAGCTTTCGCGGCCATTGCCGGCCTCCTTGAGGTGCGAGTGGTTGATCAGTCGTCTTTGTTTCTGGAGAAGTAGTTGAAGCTGTCTTTGAACATGTCGTGGCTCTCTTCCTGATCCATCAGCGGAACCTTCTTGCTGCGCTTCGCGTTTGGATCTGCAAACAGGTTGAAGAACACGACCATTGGGATGCTGGCTGCGACCACCAGGAGCAATGAGCCCGCGAACACCCAGCCACCAAAAGCGCGGCGGGCGTATGCAGCAAACAGACAAGCCGCTACAGCCAGAGCAATCGCTCCAACGCCCTTTCCAACCTGTTTCATCACACCGTACTTGCTCATTGCGGCGGCTCCTAAGCACAACCATTTATGGCTCAACGATACCTATAGATTTGCATGGATGCAAGACAAATTATAGTTCCGCGTTACGAATGCGGGCATAAGCATTTATGGATACTGGCAAGGCAAAGCTCCGGGTGCGAGCACAACCATTTATGACCAGGGGCAGGAAAAGCGTGGCTCAGGTGCATAACCATTTATACCCATACCAGCCCATAAAAGCCGGCCCCGGGGGCACCCACACTCCGACCAGGGATGGGAAGGAAGCCTGCAGGCAGAGTGCTGGCATGTAGGGAGCTGAGAGACATGAAGGGAATGAAGCTCCCTCCCCAGCGAGAGACAGATCAGAGAAAAGCAGCTCCAAGCAACCCGAGCTGAGACGGACCTGACCGGGTCACACACCGCACCAGATGAGCAGCCAGGCCCAGCATCGCCAGACAGGTCCTGTATCGCCACCACCGCCAGCCAAGCGTCACACGCCGCGAGCCGGATCACACACAGCCTGCTCAGATCCAACACCACCCGCCACCGGGCGCCACCCATCGCACTCTGCCAACCTGGTCAAACAGCAGCACCGGGCAAGCCAATGGTCGCGAACCGCCGCACAGATCCCACGGTACCCACCACCGACTGCTAGCGATCATCAGAGGCCAGCTGCAGGATCAGCACCGAGCTTCTGCACGGCGGCCGCAGCCCCCGTCGCATCCTTCTCAGCCCGTCGCTCTCCTCCCCCGTCAGATCCTTCTTGGGGTCGCCACCGACAGCTGGTGGACTGTATTGCTAGGCGCAACCGCAAGGTCTCCCGGCAGGGCCGGCCTGCTGAGACAGAGAGGCACAAATGGTTATGCTGTCGAAGGAAGCAAAAGCGTCAAGCACGCACCGGCAGCACAGACATCGGAATAATGAAATGCCAATGCGACAGCGCAACAAGAAGAACCCAAACTAGCGATGGCACAATTCACCAAATAGAACTGGCGCGAGAACAACAGGGCGGCACCTCACAGATTCGCACGTGCATGAGAAGACGTAGAAGTCGCAGTGGAATAATGGAGATGAAGAAGAGAAGAGAGAAAAGAGAATCTACAGCGGCAGAATGAGCTCAACGCCTCGCAGGCAGAAGGAGCCGGTCGGCGCAGAGTCACAAGCGGCACAGACAGAACTGGCAGGCAAACAACAGACAGCAGCACGGACGGACACCCAAACCAAACTTGCACAATGGGGCGTGGCACAACGGGCAGCTGCAAAAGAGGCTCTGACACAAGTGCCGGAGCCAGAACGAGATCTATGGTGCGACCGGAATAAGAGAAAATGAATGAAGGAAATAAAATTAGATTAAGGGGATGGGCGCGAGGCGGCTCGGATCCAACACCGCCCGGCCCAGGTAGAATTCGGCCCACCACCGAATGCGAATGCAAGTCTCCGCAACCAGATCACACTGCGCCCAGCAAGCCCGGGTTCTACTTGGCCAAACCACCGGTAGGCTTCTGGCCCGCTTAACCATAGCCGCGGGTCTCACTGCGCATAAAACCGGTTTGCTTCTAGTCCGCTTTGCCCATAGCCCGGTTCCTACTTGGCCTGACACCGCAATGTTTCCGGTTCCGCTCAGCCACAAAAAAGGCCCTGCCGACGTTAATCGACAAGGCCTTCGTGAATCAGATTAAGGCTTACTCGTCCACGTCGAGCTCTCCTTCAAACTTGGTTTCGATCTGGTCCAGCATGCTGCCCACCAATGTCTCAAGAGAAGACAAATCATCCTCGCGTGCTTTGAGCGTTAGCTTTACGCCATGACTCATATTTCGTACTCGTTCGTGCATTTCCGCTCTAAGGTCAAAGAGCTTGGAAACCCTCTCGCACAGGATCAGTACCAGCTTGTGGTTCGGCTCGAACTCCCGTGCACGCTTCACTCTTTTCGTCAGCCCTTTATGACTCACGTTCGTGGACATCCATTTTCCCTTGCCGGCCTTGAGCTTGCGGTACACCCGCACGAATGGCCTGGATTGACCTCGGTGCTGGTTGAAATCGATCCCTATGCGCCCCGTCTGAAACGGCTGCATGACGTAGAGCAATTCGCCCATGCGCACCAGGAGCTGATCGATGCGGATCAGGTAGTCGACGGCGGTGTCGACCGACTCTTTGCCTTTGCGCCGCAGCTCTTCGAAATCGTCGATGGAGGGGGGGTTGTGTATAGCCATTGTTTAAGCGTTCGCCGGGGGGTTGTGTATAGCCGCGCCGAGGGGCGCGTTCTGGAGAATTTTCTTTGTGCTTATCCAGTATTGTCAATACGTGTTATGTATCTTAGACTCGCCTCAATGCATACAGGGCAGTAGCTACTGCGTACTGATCTGTAGGTACTGCACACTGTGCAGTGCGCATCATTAACCCCTCTAAGTCACTGGTTTATATAGGTTTAATTCCATGAAAGGTCGCGTAGCAATCGGTTTGGATGCGGGTCGTAGCGCCATTAAGGTGGTCGCGTATCACGAAGGTAAGCGCACTGAGGTCATGTACCCCACCCTGGCGGTTCCTGCCGTCGAACTCACCGACCCAACGACTGCCGCTCGCGCCAAAGCCGAGACCGAGATTGTCGACGGGAAGGCATACTTCACCGGCGATACCGCTCGCCTCCAGGGCAACCTCACCTCCTCTATTGGCTTGAACGACAATTGGACGGACACCCCGGAATATCTGGCTCTTATTCAGTCTGCTTTTACCCGGCTCCGTGCCAAGGGCGTTCAAGGGATTGATGAAGCATTTGTCATCATCGGTACTCCGTCTAAGTTGTTCGGCTCTCGCAAAGACAGTCTGGTTGAGCGCACCAAGAAAGCACTACCTGATACTGTCGAGTTGAAAGCGCTCCCTCAGCCAATGGGTGCTTACTGCGACTACATTTTGGATCAGTCAGGGATCCCAGTAGAGGAATTGATCAATGGCGCGAACGGAAGGCCAAAGTCCTATGGCGTCATTGAGGGCGGCCATTATTCGACTGATTTCCTTCTGATGCGGGAAGGTCAATACATTGAGCGGGGTGCTGACTCTTGTGCTGGTATGAGTGCTGCTGCAGAGCAGTTGCGTCGTATCCTCGGTAAGCACGAAATACAAGCCAGCCTTGTCGAGTGCGAGGAGTCGTTCAGCACTAAATTCCTTTTCCAGTTCGGCGAGCAAATTAACATTGAAGCCCAAGTGGCCGAAGCTCAACAGCATGTGGTTCAGGAGGTTATCTCTAAGGGTAACTCGTTGTTTTCCGATGATGCTCGCTCACTTAATGGCATTCTGGTTGCTGGTGGAAGTGCCGAGGCGATCTACGGGCGTGCTAAAGAGGTATGGAAACACAGCATTCTGGTGAAAAACCCTCGCTGGGCTGTTGCTGATGGTTTTGCTCGATATGCCCTTGGCCAAATCATCCGTAGTATCGTAAATGCGAATGCCAAAAGGATGTCCGCTGTAAATGGCTAAGTTAATTCGTGTATATGACCCTAATGAAACTGAGCGAAAAATCAATCTGAACATCCCAGAAGATGTTTGCCCAGGTTTGCTGGAGTTCATGTCCGAACTGCCATACGGAAAAGACACACCTCTAATCAGGGGTGTCTTTTACCAATGGTTTCTGAGCAACAATGCGGCCGGCACCTTAGACCAAGCTCTCAATGCCGCACTTGCTGGGCCAGGGGGCATGATTCCGACCGGCCGCCAATCCAGGCGTGAAAGCGCAGAACCGCCAGCTCGCAAAAAGCGGGTACCAAAGCAGCGGGAGGTCACAGCCAGACCTGGAACGGTCAAGGCCTCTGAGATTTTGGTTCACCCAGAACCTCAAGCTCCAGCGGCTCCGGCTATCCCGCCACACGTTGCCGAGGAGGTCCACTCTCCCCGGCAACCCGAGCCGGTAGCCGCTCCGGTTGGTGATCCATTGCAAAGTGGGGCGGATGATGTCCAGGCAGAACGCGTACAGACACAGCCAATCACTCCCCTATCCAACCCCATCCATAGTACGGATGTTCAGGAAGCGAACATCGACCTGCAGCCTCAGCAGCTCCCAACCGCAGGTACCCCGGATGAGGTCCACTCATTACCTGCCGCCCAAGACGCAACGCCGACTGAGCCAACACTCGTGCAGATGGCAGCATTGGACGCGATGGGCGATATGTTCTAGCCCCACAGGAGATAAGTTGAAAGATGAAAATTGGTTCCAAACTGTTGACAGTGGCTCAGCGCATAGCGGCAACCACTACTGACTTAGCCCTTGTCTCACTGGTACTAGGAGGATCGCTAGCGCTTCTAGTTTCCATCATGGCGCACAACGCGCATATCGATATGTCGGGCCCGTTCGACGCTGCCACTCCGGGCCTTAGCTGGACTGAAGGGGCTGCGCTGAGCCTCGCTCCGTACTTCCTTGTTCTGTTGCCTTTGGTGTGGTTGATCTATGAAGCAACACTGACCAGGACCTGCCAGGGCACAACGGCCGGTAAGCTGTTGTTCCGGGTCAGGACCATCTCTCTCACAGGCAATCTGGCTACTTGGCAGTGCATACTCCGCACCACCTTGAAGATCATGTCCGTCTTGCTTTTGCTGAGCATCGGTCACCCGCTCGCACTGGCCGGGGTGCTGGCTGTCTACGTCGCTGTTCCAGTTTTCACTGTGAAAACCCAGTTCATTTTCGACCTCCTGGCATCCACAACCGTAGCAAAGCGAGGAATGTGAGCTCCCCAGATTGTATGACCGGCCTAAGGGCCGGTTTTTTTTGTCCAGAGGAAAACCTGTTTATCAGTCCATGTTCGACATCACCTGAGGCAAAGTTAACGGATACTCCCACTGGAGAAGCCAGTCAGGTCCGAGGTCGCGAAGCCTCCTTTGTAGTCAGCAACACGGTAACGGGTTAGCGCATTACCCACATACCGCCTGATATCTCCGCTCCCTAATGCATCCCCTGTGTTTGCCTCTGTGTTCTCGACTCGGTGATGCACCGCCAGTTTTGAGATCAGACAATAGTCGAGTCCGGGCTTCTCCCAGGAACTGACAACACAGCTGGACGATTAGGTCGAAGCGGTTATCCCTCAGGTCGCTCACCACTACGTGAGCAGCGCAAATGACTTCCCCGGACATAGGTCCTTACATAGCAGCCAGGTGCAACTGGTGGGGATTCGCAAGCTAGCCAAGCAGGACGTCGTACTGCTGTCGACTATCCTAATGGCGATAAAGAGGTGAGCTCAGTCTTGGTAACGGTGGATTCTCCACCTACAGCGCCGCGGCAGCTGTGGTTACCAGGACTGGGCTCTTTGTATATCAAAGGCCCAGTTTTTTTGTCTGTCGTTGGCAGCCCGGGCTGTCGGCTTCTTACCCTAAGTCGTGAGTTACCCTGCCTCTCTCACGATTCCCAGTGACGCTAGGCCGCCCACTGACCCACACCTCCTCTGCCCTCCTCTTGTCCTGCTACACATCTCCGTGTTTTGTACGTAGACCAACACCGCGAGCTTCTGATGGGGATTTAAGGAATTGCCCAATCCCGCATCGATGCGCCACTCCACTTTCGGCACAATCATTTTGCTACTAGCCTGGAGCACCTCACCCCAGTATTATAGTTACATGTTATCAAGACTCCTGAGGCCTCCACGTGATCAACAAAGCAATCGCCGCATTAGCTGCCACCTGCGTCATCATCGCCTTACCAGGCTGTGCCGCAAAACCAATCACCGTTGAGGAAGGCTCGGTACGCGTTCAAGCAGCTCAGATCAACGCACGGCTTGTGGATGGCTTGACAGTAAAGGCTGTAACCGAAGACGCCGCCCTGGCTGATATGACTGCGTATGTGAATGAGGCTCTCAAGAAAGCTGGCTACAACCAGACTGCGGGCGATGCCAAGGTCACCTACACAATTAGTGAGGTCTATGCGGGTCCAGCCTCAGAGTACAAAGAAGCCCATACTGCCGTTGGCAATGCTGTGGCTACGGGCGCGTCCGTGGCTGTCTCTCTCACGACCTGCTTACTGTTGAGCAGTTGCAGTGACCCCGGAGTACTGGGGAACAACGTCACCTCAGGCCTAACCGCAGCATCTGACGCTGCACAAAACACCAACGGCCAGAACGTCGACAACCTCGCTGGAACGAACCTGGTAATCCACACGGTTTGCCAAAATTTCCGGGGCTGCGCCAGTTCAGCTGCTGTGTCGTCAGATCCCTCGATGACGCTGGATGATCTGCGTATGCAAAACGCTAAGCTGGGTATTCCTCGCACGATGAGGTTCGGCGAATAACGCTGGTGCCGTATGCGACCGGCTGCTTGGCAGCCGGTCTTCAGGGTTTGCGCCCTCCCCCCTCACTTCTCCTCTCCCTCACTTCTCCTCTCCCTCACTTCTCCTCTCCCTCACTTCTCCTCTCCCTCCTTTGCTCATGGACCTAACCAAGGGCATCAAGATTCAGCTAGTACGTTATGCATCTCCCGTTATCAGGCCTCCCACCGTTCCGGTGCAGGTCACGTTTCCAGGAGATCGCAACATGGCAATGCGCATCATCACGGGCCCAGAGGCTCAGCAAAACTCAGCTGCATGGTTTGCCTGGCGAAGTGGAGGGATCGGAGCTAGTGAGGCGCCCCAAATTATGGGGACGTCGAAGTTCCGAAGCTCATACGAACTCTTCCGTCTCAGGCTAGGCATTGGACCTCCCCCGCCAGCGAACCCCTTTGTCGATCGAATTCGCGCTAGGGGCCATCAGTTGGAGCCCGTAGCAAGGGCTGCCTACGAAAGGCACACCGGCAGCACCGTAACGCCCATCATCGCTGAAAGTGACTCAATACCGATCATCCGTGCATCGCTAGATGGCTTCGACCCCTTCCAGCAGATCCCAGTTGAGATCAAATGCCCCGGGGAGACTGCTCATGGGCTTGCACTCAAAGGAATCGTCCCACCGGAATACATTGACCAGGTTCAGCACCAGATCTTTGTTGCTGAAGCCCGCTTCGCTCATTACTACTCCTTCGACGGATCTAACGGGGTGCTGCTCAAGGTCCCTAGAAATCAGAAGCGGATAGATCAAATCCTCAAGGCCGAGCTCGACTTTTGGGACCGGCTACAAACAGGAAAATGGAGCACTGATGAATGGGAGGCTGCAGCGGCCGCCTGGCAGCAAGCAAACCGGGTCCTTCAGGAAGCCACTGCTCGCGAGGAGGCAGCCCGGAGTGCTCTGTTATCGCAGATGCCCCCAGGCCGCAAACGACATCAAAGTGATGGTGTTTCTGTTCTGCTTTCCGCACGTAAAGGGAAGGTCGACTGGCGTGCCTTGCTAAGGGCACACGGTGTAACGCTGACTGAAAGCCAAATTGATGCCTACAGGAACCCCTCTGTAGAGAGTGTGATTGTTCGGGATCAGTTGGGTGCCCCCCTGAGTATCCCTGCGCTACCGGCGGTGAAGAACCCACACACTGTTCCTCCAACCGCACACTCTGGCCAGCCAGCATCTCAACCAACGACTCAAGACCTGAAGAGGGATTTCATCTTCTAACGCCACACAGCCCCCGGAAACGGGGTTTTTTTTGCCTTCTGTTTGCACAGCCATGTGCAGCATCACCTTTCATAAGGTAAACCCAGGAGAGCGAATGAAACGTATCAATAGGCATGTATCCACCTGGTTTGTCACAGTCTTTATTTACATTGTGTTAGTGGCAATGACAGATGTGGCGAACAAGCTAACGCTGTTTGGTTTGACAGTCCTTATATGTTTTCCGGTAATTGCCTGGTGGAAAACAGGGGATTTTACATACTGGCCAGCACTCCAGCCTCAGTCAAACCCCTCGGAATTTAGACCTCGCAAAACATACGAACAAAGAGATACAGAGCAACCTCAGCGCAAGCGGGATACGCCTAAGCCCTATGACCTGAGCGACATTCCATACCCCCCCAAAAGAAGCAGCGCCTCAAGCCTCAAGAGCCTCCCCCAAAGCAACGGCATAAGCCCACGCCCGACAGTAAAGCAGCCTAATGTTGCTCAGTGTGCCATCCTGACAAAAAGGACCACGCAACCGAGCAAAGTAAAGGCTGTACCTGTAATTGGATCTACCGGAGACCTGTTCGAGAGCGAAACCAGCATGGTAGACACCTCAGACGACATTCTCATTGTTCCTGATGGCGATGTCTTTCTCTAACTGCACCACATAAACCAGCGCCTTATTTAAGGTGCTGGTTTTTTTATTCCACAAATAAACTACACTTTCGATACGCCATTCCTTAACCGCATTTTTGCAGACGTAAAATCGTGCATACCAAATTTTGCACGCATTAAAGTTAGCTTGCTACGGAACTTTTCTGGCGCCGATTCGTTGACCCCTCCGACATCACGTCCCTATAATTTGACAAACAGCGCCAATCAACGGACTGCCAATCAACGGACTAGATAGGGAATAGGGATACTGTATGTCTTTCAGCTTTGACACATACCAGGGAGCTACGGAAATTGGTCTTTCGTCGCTCGGATGCCTTTCAACAGATGGCAAGCCACATTGCCCGAGATTCAATAAAAGCTGCTCCAACAAGTGCGCGTCGAAGTGCATGCGCAAAGCGATGACAGACTTCCCAGAAGCTAAGACGGAAATTTTGCTTGCAGGTGTCGTCATCGCGTCAACTTTTGCATCTGATGTCACAGAGGTTCGTGCGGCACTGTTCGGCTTCGAACAGGCAATCCAGCTGACCTGTATCTGACCCCTCCTGCCTCACCAATCTCATGCCTGCGTAATGCACAGTACAACGATTGAAACCTGCCAATCTTCCACATACGCGTTATGGATTTGATTGACGTTATCTGTCACGTACGTATAATCAATAAAGGCGACCCTATGTGGCCGCTACCAGAGGTAATGCTTCATGATTCACGAGTACTCCCCAATCGAGATCGGCCTGGACGCCCTTGGTGTTGAGCCTGGTCAGAACCCCAGCACAGTGTTTGGGGTGGATGACCTCAACAGAGCGGACCAGATGCGGATAGTAGGTGAGCGGATCGAGCAAGCGATGAGTGCCTACCCTGAGATCAAGACTGAGATCTTGGCTGCCGGCATCAATGTCCTCCTTGATGTCTCCAGTTCTCTGGCGCAATTCAGGAGTGTCGCTCTCCCTCAACTGGATCGATCTGTGGATACCGTGGCTGCGTAGGATTGATAAATCAACGAGCCCTTTATGGCAGTAGAAAAGTTTGATGCCCTGGAGCAAGAAACTGCTTCAGGGCTTGCACTAGGCACCGACATCGAGCATCTCCCCTCCTCCGAGCCTTCCGGCCCTCCCTCGACCTTCGAAAAGCTGTGCGGGACTTACATCTCGAACACGGACCGATCGCGCACCTTTGTAAACCGCTTGGCCTACGAGATGGACCGCGATGAGCGCGTCCGCAAAATCTGCAGGGTGAAGCTTCGGCAGAACAAGTGCGAACTCACAGATTTTGATGAGGTCATGCAAAGGACGCTTGAGGTCTTCTTTGGCTCGATGCTGGCAAAAATCGAAGATCAAGACGCTGTGTATGCCGTTGTCTACGCAGTAGCGCATAACGTAAGTAGAGAAGTCCTCCGGGACCGCCAGAAGCTACTGATCAATCATCGCTCCATCGAGGACATGGAGGAAAAGGGTGAAGAGCTGGAGCAGGTCGGTCTTGCCGACCAGGTAGAAGTAGACCACGATCGAGATATCGATACAGAAGCTGCCACCATCAAAATGGCCGCAGCACTTAAACGAGTGATCAACGGAGAACAAACAGTGGCCAGTTCCGGCATTTATGCCATGGATCAAGATCCAATGGTGCGCCTTGTACAACCTAAGCCTTCGGACGAAGAGCACGAGACGGACACTACGTCACAAACCAAACCAGCTGACGCTAGCAGCAAGCGTCCTCGCGGCGGCAGCCGTGCCGAGCTTTCGGCAGATCAGCAAGAATTGGTCAAGATTGGCTCTGACCTGGGCTTGCGCAATCAAGATTATGCCTTTGCCCTGGGTATCGGTCTCCCTCGCCTATCCTCCTACATTTATGGTCGTACAGCGTCGGTGCCGGATGAAGTAATGGAAAAGGCTCGGGGACTTCTGGCAGAAGAACCGCACCGCAGGGAACGCCTTAAGCGTTTCGACCGAGACATGAGCGTCATTCTGACCGATTGGATGAAACGCCTCGGTACCAATGACGACGAAGACATGGGCACCACACTTGGGGTGACCAAAATGACGATTTACCGGTGGCGCAACAACGAGACCAAGCCCGATGCCACGGCTCTAGCCCGGTATGAGCAGCGGATTGACTACGAAATTCGTATGAGAAAAGCTGTAGAGCAGCGGCTTCAAGGTAAGCGCTCTTAAATATAAACCCGCACATATGCGGGTTTTTTTATGGCCCAAAAAAACCGGCCTCTGCGGCCGGTCTTCAGCTGAGGAGCTAGGCTTGCTTAGTTCTTCCATCCTTCAACGACATCACCGCCCCACTGCGCTTTCCACTCTTTCAGCTGCCGGTGATTGCCACCTTTGGTCTCGATAGTCTCACCGGTGTGTGGGTTCTTGTAGACTTTGACTTCACGTGGCTTGCGCTGCTGGCGATTGCTATCAGGGCTTGTAAACGATTTGCGCTGGACCGAAGCCGGATCGAGAATAGCGATTACCTTGCCCAAATTCGCATCGTACTCTTGCATCAAGCTCTTGAGCTTCTCTTCGAATTCAATTTCGCGCTGCAGACCAGAATCATTCTTCAGCGCTTCCAGGGCAGAAAGTTGCTCTTGCAGAGCTTTTTCAGCAGCGCGAAACTCAGCCAGCTTGCTCATGTGTAACCCTCAATGATGTAAGATTCGGAAAAGTAAATATAATTAATCTGTATAAAAAATTACTATACCTTAGGTACAGCGCATTTTCTACTGACTCAACGGAATTTCTATGATTTGCAACGCTGAAACCTATGCGGCAAGCGGCCATCACCACCACATAGCAACACTTCTAGCTGGCCGGAGCTTTGAGGGTGTTTACTTGATTGCAGAACCACCCGAAACCACATGCATTGATGGGGAAATGGGGTTGATCTTCATCGCATCCGATCTGACTGGCAGTATCAAATGTCTTGTTGATCCTGTGCGGGCGGGATGGGTGCAGGGTGAACACTTTGCGAGTATTCGAGTGCTACTGAAAGGCCAGGTGATTCTCATCGAGGATCAGCTGTGTGCGCGCATCAGCGAGTTACACCAACTGAAAATGCAGTGGTAAAAAAAAAGGACCTTCTGGAGAGTGTCCAGAAGGTCCTTTTTAAACCAAGGCCCGAATGCAGGCCTTGCTCAGTGCAACACGGGTGATGCTCGCCATAGTCAGTACTTGATATGCGGCAGCAGCCCTCCCTTCCTCCAGTGCCGCAGTCGCCAGCACCAGCAGTGCATCGGCCGGTACGAGCGCAAACTCGGCGGAACTGGAATCTTCGAAATCAAGGGTGATTTCCTCATCATCTGCCACCGTAGCGCCTGAACATAAACCGTCAAACGTATGAGGGGCTTCGGATAGGATGAGGTCGAAGAACTCAACAAAGGCGCTCAACTCGCTGGCAGAACCAGCAGAGAAGATACGGCCTTTGTCGAGGGATTTTTGAACGGTGTGGATCACATACTCGACAGCTTCAACTTCACTGAGGAGGTCCTGGCCAGCCGACAGAAGTGCGTCCTGAACAGACGAACCAGTCGCAGCATCCGCGAGCCCGGTGACATCTAGGTCTCCCCCAAAATCGCTGTAGCGACACTGGGCAAGCACCTTGATCTGGGCTTCGTAGGATGAGTCGGCATGGACCTCATGTGAGAACAGCTCCCCGTTGGGGAACAGCCCGGAAATCAGCAGGGATCGAGTTTGCGCTTGAGTGTGTTGAGGGTGCGAAATCATGTGGGGTCTCCTGAAAGAGTGTGCTGTTAAGGCTTCTCGCCTAACGGCCTTGCTTCAAGGGATGTGTCACATGCGTTTATAAAGTGAAATCACGAACACATAACGCAAAATACTAAATCATGCCATAGCGATACTGTAGGCGTATTTGTACGAGATAGAAGTTAGAGTAATTACTTCACTATGGCATTTTATCCCATCTGCGTTGAGCCTCACTCCTTGAATGATTAATGAACCATCCCCCCCTCAAGACGTTACAATTTGACTTTCTACCTCTGGATAGCTGACTCATATTCTCATTGAGATTTTTATGAAACCCCTGGCAAAAATTTTTCAGAATCCTGCAGCCTTACCAACGATCTCCTCGGTGGTAATGGAACTGCTAGCGATGTCGAGGGACCCTTCAGTACCGCTGGCCAACATTGTGAAAGCCGTGAGCCTTGACCAGGCTCTCGCGGCGAAGGTGCTACGCACGGCAAATTCTGCTTATTTCGGCAGGAGCGGTACTATTTCCCGTCTTGAGGACGCCATATCGACCATTGGCATTCACAATTTCCGAACCACCATCATTACCACCGGCCTATTGAAGGCGCTGCCTGACGCCCCAGGCATTGATATGCCGACCTACTGGAAGATGGGTTTGCATACCGCATTCATGGCTTCCTTTCTGGCCGAGAGCATCGGAGCTGACCGAGATGTCGCATTCACGACTGGTTTGATGCAAGGCATTGGCGCCCTGCTCATTCACCTCGTAATCCCAGAAGAAGCTTGTGTCGTAGTAGAGTCCGTAGATCCATTCGACTTCGCGGGCCGACGTCCCGTAGAGCAGATTCAGCTAGGATTTGACAATGCTGAGGTTGGTGCAGAGCTGCTGAAACGCTGGAAATTCCCGGCCCCAATTCAAAAAGCGTTGCAAACGTATTCCAATAGATCACCGCTACCCGATATCCTTGGCCAATTGCTATCAGTATCCTCGACCTATGCTTACGGCGTGGTTATGGGGTTGGATAGATCGTCACTCGCAGATCAGATGGACACCGAGATCATAAATTCCTTAGGTCTCACTCATGATTTGTTGGATACCTGCCGACAACGTGTGTCTGAATCTGTGCTGATGATCGGTTAAGAGAGAAGGATTTGTAGTGAACCCAGGGCTCCGCCTTTATCAGGCCATAATCGATAGATCTGAACTGCTATCGCTCCCTTTCCAAGAAGCCAGCAAAGCTTGTGGTTTCACCGCTGACACGTTAGCGAGTTGCTTTGGGGATGAGTCAAAAGCCAAGCCGCGTGCCCTCCACGACGAACTGGATCGAAAACGAATAGACCTAATCGCTGCATTTCTTGACTGTTCTGGTTTTCGAGTCCTGCAGATGGCGGACGTTTTCCGCTGGTCGGATTACTGCCTTATCCAGCAGTCCGCGATGTTCAATGCGAAAGCAGTCAGCGAGAGCCATGAGACTGCAGCCTATTTCGAGGACGTCACAAAGGCAGGCGTCGCCTCTTCTCCAACTTTCATCCTGGATGAACTGATCGCAGCCACCTGGTCTGAGAACCTAAAGGAGGCGGCCGAAAAAATTCATGTCCCTTTTGAAAAGCTCAACTCATGGCGCACTGGGCGCCCAAAACCCTCACTGCGTGATCTTTCAGCGATCAGGGTCGTGGCGAAGCATATTGATATCGGAACCCCACTGATCATGATGGCACTGGGCGTCCTGGAGAAATCTGATTTCTTGCTGGGTGGTTGCTCAGTCGACATAGAAGATGAGCTGAACAAAGCCTTAGACATAGAAATACTATAGAGCAATCCGAATATACCAATAGGACATATAACACGTATTGATAAGAATTGGCTGTATTGCTAGTATCCGTTAGCCAAGTAACGGTATTTTCTGAGCCAAGGGTTTTCTTATATGCGTTTTGATGCCCAGTCTGCATCCGCCAAGCTCTCTAGTTTGCGAATCCCAATACCGTCCAGCGATGTGCTCGATGAGGTTTACCAATCAGAGGGAGATGCACTTAGTGACGCGATCGAAAGGGCGCAAGCTGGCGACCACACTGCCCTGCACTACCTCAAAGGGATTTTCTTCACGATTCTCCCGGGGTGTGTCGAACGCATCCGCATAGCCAATCTGCCACAACCGTCTCTGTCTGTGCTGATCAACATCGGGAAGGTCGAAGGGCCGAAATTTTCTCAGCAGCTCAAGCAGTGGTCGGATAGCGGGTGTGCGGACTCAGATATTGGCAGGTATCTCTGTGACACCTACAGAAGCTTACATCAGCAGTTCTCCTGCCTTGAGGAACAAGAGGTGTTGATAGAGGCCGCCGAAATCCAGACTAGTGAAGAACCAGTAACCTCTGAGCTATCGAGCGAGTCTGCAGACAAGAAGACCTTCGTCACTCGGCATGTTTACGGGGCGAAGGTGGCCTTGTGCTTCCAATCTGATACAACCAGAAGCGGAGAGCATACGATTCGGATCGAAGCTGCCGAAGCAACCGCATCCCGGACGTTCAACTGGGCCGAAAAGATCAGTATTCAGCTTTCTGGCCGCGAGCTGCCTGGTGTACTAGCCACCTTCATGCAGATGCAGACGAAATTCGATGGCAAAGGCCACGGCGCGCAGAACGAAAAATGGTTCACCATCGAGAATCAGCCAGGGAAAGTGTTCATCTCGGTGAACACGAAAGGCCGTGCACCAAGATCGGTACCCATAGGTCCAGGCGACTGCTTCGGGGTTGTGACCTTGCTCATTGAGCAAATGCTAAAGAATGCCCCTTACCTTTCAGCCGATACCCTATTGAACCTTGTGCAGCGGACCGCGCAAATGGCTGAGCCCGCGTAACAAAGCGTCAGATCTTGCCGCCACTAAGCAAGAATTGAAGGAGCGTTTCCGGGGTCGGAGTCTCAGGGAAGCGTTCCTGGAACAAGATTGCCACCAAGCAATTGGTCACCATAGGAGTCAATCCTTTGGTCCGGTACTGCCCGTAAGCGAAGTCATCCTTCCTCAGCTCGGCGTCATATTTCTCAGCCAGCTCGTTCTTTTCTTCATCCGACAACCCCTGGAACTCGCCACGGATAGTCTCGCGTTGAGCAGCTCCCCACTGCTCCAAAAGGTCAGCCATTTGATTCGTTGGTGCTGCTTTCGGCGCTGGCTTTGCTTTCGCAGCTGGCTTAGTAGCGTTAGCCGCTGGCTTCTGGGATTTGGCAGCTTCCGCTCCCTTCTTCTGGGTTGGCGCCTTGGCGTAGTTGTTGGCGACCGCAGCCTTGAAATATGCCGCGGGACTTGCAACGTTGGCCCCCTCCTTGCGCATTTGCGCTTCTGTGTAGTCAGCTTGAGCTAAGAGGTATTCTTCATCATGAGTCATCCCGAGCTCATCGATGTCCTTTTTGCTCAAGGACAGTGCCTTCAGGCGCTTGGATACGTCCTGGCTAACCAGCTCGGGGGATGGTCCCAGGTCTAAGCCTGGTTGAACCAAGGTCTCCAATTTGAACCAGAGCTTATCCATCTTCCGGTTGGCCTTGGTCACGTGCGGAGTGATGCGGAATCTTCGCTCGATGCTGTTGACCTGGTCGATAGCACGACCAAGCATCTTGTTGAAATCGCGAAACTCGGCGTGCGGAGTGGCTGATCCAGACAACACAACGCTCCACTCAGACCAGTGCGCACGGTAGGTCTCACCCATGGGTGAGCCAAAATAGCGTGACGTGATCTCGTGGAGCGTAAGCGCTGAAAAGCTTGAAAAGTGGTACTGCATCCGCAGATCGATCAAATTGAAGATCGCTGGGTCGAGCAGCCGGCGTTTCAGATCTGGTGGGAACGAGAAGCGCAGGGTTTGCCCATCCTCAAGGATGTAGGCTTCAGCAATTAGGTTTGCGATACCCCACTCGCTTTTTCGGCCAGGGCTCTCACCCTTGTAGTCAAACTCAACCTGCGTCTGCGACATGCTCACGAGCACCTTTTTGAGGTAGTCGCGGCTATTGGACGTGGTATGTCCAATGTTGTCTTCGACGTCTCGAATCGGGATCTCGTGAACCATCTCCTCCCGTGGCCGTTGCTGGGCGAACTGCAGGAGTGTGTTGTAGAGTTTTCGCTGTAGGAAGGTGAAGTCACTAGTGGCGGAGACGTTTCGCATTGACAGGGCTTCGGTCGCCTTCCTCAGCTCAACGGCTTTGGATGGTTCGACATCTCGAACGACCTGGAGCTTTGGTGCTCTCTTGCGTTTCGCTGGACTAGTTTCCGTTGTTGCTCCGGTTGTACGCTTTGCTCGCGGAGCTCTCGGTGTGGGGGTTTCTGAGTCCATTGTGAATTGTGCCATCAGTGACTGTGGTGGCACATTACTCGATCAATTGTCGTCCGGTCAACGAAATTACGGTTCCACCGTCAGTGGTCAATTGTGCCATGCCTAGAGGGTGCTTTTTGCTCTTCGCTTTTGACTCAAAATTGCGAAAGCAAAAAACCTACAACAGCTTGTTTCTGTTTTCACTGCTTTTTTAAAGCTTTGTTAGTGAAGACTCCAAACCCTTACGCCACAAGGGCTACAGCCATTTTTCTGTGCCATCCCCAGGGACAACAGTGCCATCTTTCTAGGCTTATGTGCCGGGGCTAGATGTCGCCAGTGCCATCCTTAGAGCTATGTGCCACGTTTAGTACCTTCCTGTGCCATTGCTAGAGGATCTCCTGAATTGTGCCGTCCCTAGGAATTTGGCTTCCCAGGCATGGCACAATTTGCTGGAGCCCAATAAATACGGTGCCTCCAGCTTATCTGCGGCTCATAACTGGGCATATGCACCAGCCCTAACGATGGCACTCTTCCTCAAGATTCGCGGCACCCAAACGCGCTAATCCTCAGCAATTGCTTTAGCAATGCTCTAACGATGGCACATTTCGATTCTTGAGCCTTATCAGACACCTACAGAGCCTCCAGTGCCCCTGACGATGGCACAATTGAGGGGGCAAGGGTAGTAAGCCCCCCCTTGGACCCCCTCTCTTACCTGATAGACTCGACGCACATTGCCTCCGTCTCTTTGTACTAGTTGAACGGAGCTCGTAAACGGCATCGTTGATATAGTTTTCACTGTGAAAAGTGGCATAAGCCAGATGAGCTACTGCACTAAGCGTGGCACATCTGGAGTGGACGCTATCTCCAGGACCATCATCTAACGATGGCACATTTGGTGGGCGGATCCTGCTTTAGGCTCTAGGCGTGGCACATTTGGCAATCTAGGCGCTCTCGATCCTCTAGCGATGGCACAATTCGCTGCTTTAGCTCGTATATCGGCCGGCGGATCCAGGGGGACGGGCCGTTGAGGGGGCGTTCATCTAGCAATGGCACAATTGGACGGCGCCAGGTTTTCACGTGAAAACCAATGAGCACAGCGATGGCAGGTCAACAATCTGCCGTTGAGCGGGCGTGCTGGAGCCCTGGTGCCGGATGGATGTGGCAGGGGCTTAACCCGCGATGGGCGATCGAGTCGACCAGAGCAAACCGAACAAGGGGGCAGGCTTGGGTGGTCACGTTGCTCGTTAACCGTAGATCCCATCATCTCTGCCGGCGAAATCACTGCGGTTAGTGGTAACGAGGTTGTGGTGCGTTCAGCGGTAGATCAACTGGCAACGGAATCGGGTCAGTCATGGCCGGTGACCTGCTCTGCAGCGGCTCTCTGGCTTGATGTGTGCAGCAAGTTTGCTGCGAAGGGGCCGACTGGTGCTAGACAACCGCTCCGGCGCTCATGTTAGCCGCCCTCCTACAGCACTCTGCCACTCAGTCACTCCGCATACTGCAGTAGCTTCCTGCCAAGCTGTTGTTAGAGCCCTTACGTCAGCGTGGGTGGTGCCTGGCCAATTCGACAGGATCGAGTAGGGTGAGGGATTTTTTTTTCCCTCAGCCCTCTCACACCACCGTACGTGCGGTTCCGCATACGGCGGTTCAACTAATACGCTGGAGTCCCTGCACAGTGCTGCGCAGCGAGACCAGCCCCATTTTGGCGAAGTACAACG
>Ga0209389_1000477_pt1 | contig 24028 bp, 14 predicted proteins | sample CowpearedBW_FD_187526 | JGI IMG/M metagenome (GOLD analysis project Ga0209389, IMG submission 187526) | Root nodule microbial communities of legume samples collected from California, USA - Cow pea red BW (SPAdes) (version 2) | ecosystem: Host-associated > Plants > Roots > Nodule | place: USA...
ATAGCATACCACATCAGGTATGTCAAGTCCACGAGCAGCAACATCAGTACAGAGCAAGATCCCCTTTTCAGCTTTGCAGAAGTTGAAGAACGTAGAAGTACGGGCATGTTGTTTTTGTTTTCCATGAATATTTAAGCAGTCCACCCCAGCGCACTTGAGAAGATCCGCATGGAATTTGACAGAATTGCATGAAGAGAAAAAAACCATCACTTTTTTTGATTGATATCTCCTCAAGAATGAGTAGAGAACAACAAAACGCTTAGCACAGGGAACAACAACATAACCCTGTTGCAATCCTTCATTTGTGACCTACATTGGTAAGGATAGAACATCAATAAAGATAAAGGCATCACCTTAAATTTCAAAGCTTATGATGAAGATAAAGGCATCACCTTTTTTCTCCCATCATCTACATCAATAAAGATAGGAGTTGTCTGAAAAGATAAGCGGGCAAGATCTGCAACCTGCAATTTAACACATAAACTTAAATCATAAAAGCATGGGCAACAAGTAAGAAGTATGCTTGCATTATCAAGCATACAGTCCAAGTGTATCAAAGAGGAAAAATGACTAAGTAAACAATTAGAATTAAGATTTGCTTTAGAAGAAGGAGCATGATGAAGAGTGAAAATGAAGAACAAACCTTCTTTGTCTGTGTGGCTGAAAACAAAGCTGTTTGCCTTTTCTGTTAAATGAAAAGCAAAGTAATTAGCCGTACTCATAAGTATTAGGTAGAAACAAAGACTAGACATGGACATTAAGATACATTAACTTCACGAGAAAATTAAACAGGAGATACAGCAGCCACATCTCAGCCTTCAAAAAGATTGACATCAACCCTAAAACATGCTAGTCAGAAAAGAAAACGACCAGTGTTTTCACTATGATAGTATTACGGCTAGATGGAAGTAGCTAATCTCAGGTAGTGTTGCAAAGCAGAAAACAACTAAAAAGTCATAGCATCATACATAGACTGATTTTGCAGAAAATGAAAGGGGGAAACCTTCAACAACTTTACATATTGTCGTCCCAGATAACAAAATGGAATTTTAACCTTCCTTCCTAATCAAGGCACCCCCTACGGTCTTCATTTTTTTCTTCTAGACCTTTGAAAACGTCTTTTTTTTAGATTGCATAATAAACATTCATTTCATTAATTGGTCAAAAGTCATAAGACATCTTAACTCAGAAAGCAAATTACTGTTAATTATTTGTCCATTCAGTTAGCTTTCTCTAAAATGATATTGTAATACTTATTGCTAATTAATTTTTTGGTTGAGTTCTCCAATTACGTGGTTGGAGTGCTTAGACTTAAACACGATGCAATTTCATGCAGCACTAAAATTCTGTATTCTTTTTGCAAGACCAAATGGGGGGAAGGGAAAGTGAAATCAGCAACACATGACAAGAGTTCTGATACCTTTGGAAGTATGTTAATAATCTGCTTCATCTCCTCCTCAAAGTTTGCTTCCAATATCCTGTCAGCTTCGTCAATCATGAGGCACTGCCAAATCAAGCAAATGTTCAGACCTCAGAATGAGAAGGATAACAATATAGACTTACATATGCATGCATCTACTATTTTCGAAAAATGAGATATTTAAGCAGCGCATAAAATCAAGATAAACCACTCAAACCCCCAAATGGGAAAAAAAACCTATAATAACGGAATGTATAATATTTCAGCATTGAATGCCGAGCAGTCTTTGCATACCAACCAGCTTCCCTCCCTAATAAATACTGTCTCTTAAGGTAACAAGACTAAGAAGCTATATTAAGAAAATCTGAATGATGTCAGCAAAAGAAAGTTAAGAACAATTTCACTACACAAATTTTGAATCAAACAATTCAATGCAAGATCATTTAAAATGGTATTATTTTCACAAAAAATTCACAACATTCACCTATGACTTTTAGTCAGAGAACTTCCATTTTATCTGCTTTTCTCACATAAGCATATCACCTTCGGAAAGCTTCAGTTATCTTCTAAACTTATACGTGTGTGTGTGTGTGTCTACACACACACACAAATATACATCAAATAGACAAATTTATATGAGCTGAACAAAAATTTGCACTAATCAAACATGAGCACACACTAGGAATTAATATTAATAATATATGAGCCATTTGAATGAAGTTCGACATAAGCACTTCTAAGAGAAATAATTAAGTAAACTTCTCCATAGCTTAAATTAAATTATGCATAAGCTAATCTACAAAAGTTCTCCCACAGTAACTCCTACAAATTTAGACTATTAACTTATACATAGGCTATTTTTAGTTTAGGAAGAAACTTCTTTCGCTTCTTATTATTTACCCAAACAAGTCCTATATCACTAAAACCTAAACACAAATGCTAATACTGCTTGTCAGCGTAAGTAAGTAAATAGTGCAGTTCTCCAATCAGAATATAGTTACCATAGACAAAACTCACATTGTACCAAGTTAACTTAAATTTATTACAGTAGGAAGAGCTTTTGCCTAAGTTTTGTCTACCAAATGTATGCATATTTACAATTTACAATTACAATGAAGCAACATAGGGAAAGAATTCTATGAAAGATCAACAACTCAATACCTTCAAGTTTTTATATACGAACCCCTTCGTGTTTTGAAGATGATCGAGAAGCCTACCCGGCGTCGCCACCAAGAGGTTTACCCCTTTCACAATGCGCTCAGCCTCTCCCTTACGCCCCGCACCCCCAATCACCAACCCGAGCGTTTGTGAGTGGTACTTCAGCAGTTCCTTCGCCACGGCGTGCGTCTGAATCGCGAGCTCCCTCGTCGGGCATATCACAACAGCACCCGTTCCCTTGAGCGGTGTGAACTGAGCGTTGTACAGCAACTCCACCGCCGGAACCAAAAACGCTAGGGTTTTCCCAGCACCCGTTCTCGCCGCACCCAGCACGTCCTTTCCGATCAGCAACGGCGGAATCGCCCGCGCTTGAATCTAAATTCGATCAATGCAATTTTATTATTATGATTTTTATTATCAATTAATTAAAAAAAAAAGGACTGCAGTAACAGCGTTACCTGAGTCATACAGTCGAAGCCCATGTCCCCAATGGCTTTGGAAGTAGCTTCGGACAAGCTAAGAGAGGAGAAAGACTCGGAACTCATGATTCCAAATGAATCGTTAGTGTTCACCTTTATCTCTTCTTTTTCTTCTTCTTCTGCATCTTCACCTTGTGACACCATGCTATCAATCTTCGCATCGTTCTTCTCCTCTTGTGTATTCTCGCTTTTGTTTGGTCTTTTTCTCTTGCGAAGCTTCTTCTTGTTAACTTTGGTTTGGTTCTCGCGCTCGGGCGAGCTGGTATCGTAGTCTTCTGCTTCAGCCATGGCTGCTTCTGCGGTTTTTCCTCCTTAAGTGTTTTGCGACAGCCGAACGAAGAAAACTACTTTCTCTATCTCTTTGAAAAAAAAAACATTAGGCATTCGTTAAACCCTAGTAATTGTACGAGAACCCTTGCTGGCAAAATGGGTCCCACAATTTGAAGGTCGCGAGCCCGTTAACCAAGCCCGCCAGCCCATCAGATAAAGATGGAGGGGAGGGATTAGACTTAAAATATTAAAATAAAAACCTATAATTTAAATAATTACAATATGTACATTATGTTATTTGAAAAATAAAGTTTTAAAATATAAACACTTATAGTTTAAATAATTTAACATATCAACAGGAACTTTTTTTAATTTATTTTGTTATATACATTAATTAATCAATTAAAATATGTTTTTAAAATAATAGTAATCTAATAATAAAATAGGTTTATAACATATGTATTAAAAGAAGTAAAATTTTAAAAAATATCAAATTTTATGGACTAACCAGTATTTATATCTGTGCATACGCACGAGTAAATCTTTTTATTTTTTAAGTTATTTGAACTGATTATATAATAGCTTATTAGAATGTAACATGTGTTAGTTTTCGTAATAATTATTATTAAATTAGTTTATTTTGTGTTTGTAAGGTCCAGTTTTAATTTTCTGTCCTAATGTTTAAGGGTTGTCCTTAATCTGTTGGGCCTAAAGGTTGGCTCATAGGGTGCAAAGGCCCTAAAGTTGTTAAAGTTTTCCTTTCCGCCTCACTTTGCAATTTGAATTTAAACACTGCCTCCCTTTCCATTTCAGAGCTCTGCTAGGGTTAGCCGTCAACCCCTCCAAGTGAACTCCAACCAGACCTCCATTTCACCTCGCTAATCCACTTTAGAAGTTGTTGGTACCCAAGGACCCAGCTGCTAGCTTATTTTCCAGGTAAGGGAAGCTAGAACCCTCCTTTTTGTTTGGTACGAGTCTGTTATTCTATGTTGTTTGTGATTGTTTGAGTTTGCCTGCTGGTATGGATGTGCGATATGGTGGGATTGTTGTTTGCGGTATGCCTATGTGTCTGCTGCAGGTGAAAACAGTGGCGAGCACTGATAAACTCGCCCAAGCGAGCTGGTCTCGCCTAGGCGAGATTAACAGAAGCTCGCCTAAGTTATTTTTCATGAATGGTCGCCCAGGCGACCCGCTATATTGGAAGTCGAGCTCTCGCCTAGGCGAGGGGAGTTCACCCGAGCGAGGGTCCTCCTCGCCTGGGCGAGACCCTTCAGTCTGAGTGAGAAGCTGGGTGAGAGGGTGGTTGGCCTTGGTGTTTTCCTTGATCTCAAATGTTGATAATATGTTTGAATGGGTATTACCTTTGAGATTATGAACTGAATAACCTTTATGAATGAGATGGTGTATGAGTTGTGATTGGTGAGTTTTATCATGATGTGAGTATGATAATTGTATGAGATGAATCATGGAATTGAAATGATGAGTTTGGTATGAGTTCGACATGAGACATGAAAGAGTTGGTACCAATGTGGCGTGGTCATAATATGAGATGGAGTTCCATATCCAAGGTTCGAGAATAATGAGTTGGTATGGTTTGGCCGGGAATACGAAGGAGGTGAATTATGAGAAACTATATATGATGTATATGTTTATATATGTGTGTATGCATGCTGAATCTGTTTGATTGATTAAGATTGTTGGTCCGTGTCAGTGCGTAATTCCTTGGGATCTTTAGGTGAGATTCTCAGGGTCGTGCTTCAGTGGTCGGGATGTAATCTCATGGCCCCTGTTAGTGGGTGTCCATGGTGGTGCCCTATCTGTATAACTAGGTAAAGATTCAAGGTAAGGTTGCATCCTGACACTCTAAGGAGTCAGTTAGTCTCACCTAGAGCGGACTGACTCTTGTGGTGAGAGTAGCAGAAGGCCTGAAATTCATTAAGGGTTAACCTTGTGGTGAGTGGTGAGGGAAAATTGATTCATTATAACACTTGTAACACATAGCTCGAAGGTGAGCTGCTCGGGGGTGAGCAGAGGTATCCACCACAAGTGCAAGCATTCGCTGAATCCGACCAGGTTATATGTATCCGGATGAGTCGAGTCGAGTCTTAGTGTATTGTTTAGAAGGTCGTAACATGCTTGCGTGATGTATGTATAATGGATTGTGAATATGTATATGATTTTATTAATGAAATGGTTTTGGCTCTAGCTTACCCTTTGTTTGTTTGATTGTCTTGTGTGTGGTACTGCTCTTTTGCGATGATCATCAATTTATTAATGTGAGCAGAAGCGAGAGGTTCTCGCGATCAACAAGGGAACGGTGACTCCGCTGCATAATCCATCTGGGCTGGATCTGATGTTTTATTTTTGTTGGGCTTTTCTTAGGGCTACGACCCATGTATCCGTTTGACTTGTGATCTCTTTATATTCTTTTTAACTTTATAACTGGTTTTCCTGTGGCATCGTTGTGTGTCTTGGGTTGTAAGGAGTTGAGTTTTAAACTCCATGACTGCACTATTTTGTTATCTTTATTGTGAAGCTTCCTTTAATTTCGTATATTAAATCAAATGGGGTGTTACAGTGTTATATATTAAAATGTAGGAGAAAGATAAGTAACATTTTATTTGATTAGTTTGTATATATTATTTTAATTATATATATATATATATGTATGGAAAACTTTGTAATTTTTATTGTATTAATAATTATGTTATAAATTACATAATAATAGTGAAAACCTCATTTATTTAAATTTATGTTAAATTTAAATTTTAAAATAAATTGTTGAATTTGAAGATATATTTGATCTTCAATATAATTAAATTATTATAGTAAAGAGTTTGTATTATACTATTATCATGATTAAACATTAGAGTAAGTTATAGATAATAAGTGTAATATATATATATATATATATATATATATATATATATTAATTATATGCTATATATTAGTTTCATAACCTTGTTACGTTAAATATTTAAATATGTGCAAATATTTAAAATATTTTGTACGATATTATTAGTATGAAAGTTATTGATATTAAATTATTAAAAATGTTACGTATAATTGTTTATCAATATTTATTCTAGTATCATTAGTATAAATAATAAAAATTTGATTATAGTAACTCTTATTATATGTTATAAATTAGTTATATTAATTTTTAAGGTTACTAAAAAAGTAACGGATATTAAATTATTAAAATTGTCATACTGAAGAAGTTTAGATTTGCAAAATGTGTGGCAATATATTAGTATAATAATATAATAATAACAATATATTTAAATTTATTTAACGTTTAACTTTTAAGTTTAATAGTAATACATATAATAATGTTTAATGACAATATGTAATTCGTTTAAACGTTTATTTATAATTAATGTAATAATAATAGTATGTTTAAATTTATTTAACGTATTTAACGTTTAAGATTTAAGTTTTAAATTAATATGACAATATATTAATATAATAATAGTAGTATGATAAAGTGTAACTCCCCATTTAGTTTAATGCGTAAAATTAAAGGAAAATTCACACATAGATAACAATGTAGCGTAGTCCTAGGGTTCTTAACACAACCCCTACGAAACCGGACAAACCACGATACCAAAGGAAAACTGAATACAAGTCTAACAAAGAGTGTAGAGTAGAAATGCATAAAGCGATACATGGGCCATAGCCCTAAAGAAAACATGAAGAAAATAACTCCAACCCAGATTGCTAAGTAGCGGAATCACCATTCCTTTGTTGGCCACGAGAACCTCGCCCATCTGCTCCCATCAATCAAATTGATGATCATCGCAAAAGAAAACGCCACACCACAGAACATACAACAAACAACAGCAAGGGTAAGCTAGAGCTAATAACATATTCATCATACAGTCAATTATATTTTCACCATCCCATATCCATACAACAACCAAGCATGTCATGACTCTTCATTCAATACACTACGACTCGACTCGACTCATTCAGATACGTATAACCTGGTCGGATTCAGCGGATGCTTGCATTTGTGGTGGATACCTCTGCTCACCCCCGAGCTGCTCACACCCGAGCTGTGTTACAAGTGTTACAATGAATCAAATTTCCCTCACCACAAGGTTAGCCCTTAATGAATTTCGGGCCTCCTGCTACTCTCACCACAGGAGTCAGTCCGCTCTAGGTGAGACTAACTGACTTCTCAGAGTGTCAGGATGCAAACTTACCTTGAATCCTTATCTAGCTATACAGATGGGGCACCACCATGAACACCCACTAACATGAGCCATGGAATTACGTCCCGACCACTGAAGCACGACCCTGAAAGTCTCACCTAGAGACCCCAAGGGTTTATGCACTAACACAGACCAAATACGAACATAAAAGCAAACAATATTCACCATGCAAAGATACCCTCATCATGTCGACCTTTAAAGTCGTTACCTTTCACATTTCCAGATCCAACCCATTCCAACTCATCATAATTCATCCATGTACATAGAATCCAACTCATCTCATTATCATGCCTCTTTAATAATAACCACCTCATTTATTTCACATGTCAAGTCCATACCAAACCCGTCATATACAATTCATGAATCATGCCAAGCATACATAATATTCCATTACATACATATTTCTCATCGTACCATTCATTTCCAAACCAATACTAATCATCCAAGAACAAACGAGCATCCAAACACACTATCTCGCCCAGCCCCTCGCTCAGGCTGAAGGGTCTCGCTCAGGCGAGACGTGCTCGCTCAGGCGAGACGTGCTCGCTCAGGTGAGTCCCTCTTCGCCTAGGCGAGGGCTCAATAAAGGGGCAGGAGCACACGTGGGATCTCGCTTAGGCGAGACCCCTCTCGCCTGGGCGAGGTACTCGCTCGCTCAAAAGTCGAGCTGGTCGCCTGGGTGACCTTTCGCGCAAAAAGGTTCCAGGCGAGTCCTTGTTCATCTCGCCTAGGTGAAACTGGCTCGCTTGGGCGAGAGTAACAGGCCTCGCCACCGTTCTCCTGCAACAATCGTACTCACCAAACCAAAACAACATACCAAACGCATTTTAAACACACAGAGCCTCAAATCAGTCAAAGACCCTCAGTACAACAGTGAAACAGCAGTAAAAATGAAATACACGAGTGGGTTTTAGCTTCCCTACCTGGAACGAGCTAGTTTAAAGTGTCCCGACACCGAACAGCGGAGTACCACAGCTCTAGGAGGAGATCACATAGCTGGAAAAACGAACCGGGAGTGTTTACTACTAAAGCTCTAACACTACACACGAAAGAAAAATAGGACCAGAGATTTTAGGAGCATGGATTGGAAACACTTACGTGGGTCAAGAATGGAGTCAAGCGGAACGTGAACGGAAGGTGCGCTCTGGAACTCTAGCAGGGGCGGCAATAGCTCTAAGAGAGGGGAAATCTGTTTTTACGAAAGTGAGCTCAAATTAGGGTTTTGGACGCTTTAGGTCAGAAAACGAATTGAGCCAGCTCCCCTTAGGCCCAAGAATTGGAAAATCCATAAAATAAAACCAAACGGGAAATAACTGGGCCTTACATAAAGTATCGTATTATAAAAAAAAAATCTGTTAATATCATATTGAGATATAATAACATGATAATATTGCTTATTATAGAAAGAATAAATTAATAAATGTCTTTGAAATCAAGTTATAATATTATATATATTTATGGACATGTTTACATGTAATAGTTATTACATGTAATAGTTATTATCTTCGTTATAATTAAAGGTATTAACTAACTATGTATCAATTGATCAAATTTATTGATAACCAATTAGCTATTGTAATCATCATATAAGATGGAGGTGCATAAACCAATAATGGTGGTGTCTTTAATTAAAAACTAAATATTTGTTGGGCCATCTTTGTTGATTATTTAATTGCGTTAAAATTTTTCTTGTTGGTTGGTTTTCATTTAAATGCATTTTGTCAGATAAAGGTTGGTTGGGACAAATTAATGTCAACGGTGAAAGACATGACAAAGTAGTTGAGAGCTTGTTGGAGCATTTACAAATGTGATCGACGAACAAAGTTCATGTACTTGTTCGAGCAACTTCAAACATGACACTAGGTAACCAAGTTCTTTTATGATTTTCGTGGGGTGGTGTTTGATTTTATATTTCAAATTTCTTTAATTCTTTATTCCCTTAAATATAATGAAATTGTTTATGGAATTTTCACAAATGATTGATAAATAGGGGAAAAATATACAAACATGTATCTTTAGATCGGTTGAAGAAAGAAATGTTAAGGATGTTTTTTTGTTGTCTTATCTTTAGATCTATTGAAGAAAGAAACGATAAGGGTGTTTATTTGTCTTATTGTCAAAGTTTGTATATTATTTTTCTTTTAATTGGTGTTGGTTCCGGTCTCTATTCCATATTCACTTACAGTTCTGTTTTTGTAAATAGAAAATTAAATTTTGTTTCTATAGTCATTTTTAATTATGGTAGTGATTGTTGTATTAACTTGAATAAATGTCTTTAGAAGTATTTTGTTGTTAGTGATTGTTGTAATAATAAGCTTCTATTAGTTATTGTTTGTAAGTGGAGCAACAAATGGATAGATGAATACTTAACTAAATATTAGGAAAGATATGCGTAGATCCAAATGAAGTGTAAATCATTACAGGTTATACATTCTGGAAAACTTCTTTGAAAATGACATTGGTTGTAGATTCCAAAGGATTTTTTCACTATCATGGATTAAAATCTTTAATCCAGCCCGACTTTACACCCTAGAAACTGCAACATACAATTGACCATGGCTAAATACTGGTGTAGGCAAATACATACCAATTGTTTCCAAAGATTGTCCTTGAGATTTGTTTATGGTCATAGTAGCATAAGATAACATGATGGGGAATTGTCTTCTGATGAGCTTAAAAGGCCATGGAGAATGTGATGGTGACATGGACATTCGTGGAATGTAAATCTCAACTCCTGTTGTTCGTGCATTAATAATCTTTGCACCGATTACATGTTTTGCAAGTTTTGTTACTATTAATCTGCTCCCATTACACAAACATTCTGCTTGATCCAAATTTCTTAAAAGCATAATTGGTGCCCCAACCTTTAGGTTAATAATGTGGTTTGGCAAACCTGATGTTTTTAACGAATTTAGGAATTCTAGAGTAATGCCTTCATATGGGTCATCTTCCATGTTGTCTGATATGTCAATAGAATCTGAGCTTAGATATTGTTTTGTTCACCTGATTGCCATGATGCAGATGATGTTATTAATGCATTTGTTGTTACCAGGTATTGATTATAGGACATAGTCATTGATTTCATCAACTGTTTCAATTCTACTTGCCAATATTGCTCTGGTTTTGAGGAAGGTTTCATCTTTGTATTTTTGCATCAGGGTTGGATATGTGGTAGACACTATGGCTTCAATAGGTCAGATGGAATTTCTATATCAACTAAACCATCATTTGGTTCACTTAGTGTACCATCATCAATTCGAATTATCCAAGATGAGAATTGTTCGATTTCTTCAGCAGTAGACCTTTGTAATCCATCTTGGAAGAGTCTCATGTTTTTTGTTAGAGTCATAATCTGACAATGATCCCATAGATATGATGAGTTTATTGTTGCATGAACAATATCTGATATGCTACCTTGTGGAACAACGAGAAGAATTTGTCTAAAATCTCCTCCAAATACTATTACTTTGCCTCCAAACACTAAATCACATTTCATTATGTCTTTCAAAGTTCTATCCAATGCTTTAAAACAATATTTGTGGGCCATTGGTGCTTCATCCCAAATAATTAGTTTAACCATCTTCAACAAATCTGAAAGTTCACTTCTATTTGAAATATTGCAGACAAAGTGCTCTAGTGTGGGAACTGAAATCTTGAATTTAGAATTTGTTGTTTTACCTCCTGGTAATATAGAAAAGCTATGCCACTCGATGCAACTGCAAGTACAATTTTACCTTTTGATCGTAAAGCAGAACATAATGTCTTCCACATAAATGTTTTTCCTATTTCTCCATAGCCATATAAAAAAAACATTCCACCTTGTTCATGATTCACGACATATATTATCTTTTGGAAAATATCTCTTTATTCTTCTTTCATAATATATGCATTGTATTAGTATATAATGAACTATAGTACAATATGCATATATTTATGTATGTTAAGACAAAAATTTTAAACCTGTCATGGAGTTGAAATTTGATTGAAACAGAAGTCGTTCATTAACATTGTTGTAATCAAGTTCTGCATCTACTATATATATATTGCAAACATTGATACCAATCCATTAACCCTCACTTTGAACTTTTCATACTAACTCCGTGTCAACAAAAATAAGATCAACAAATGAAGCCAATTATTGGTTGATGCCAAATAGAAGAGATGAAAGATGATAGGCAGCACAGAGAATAATTTGACAATTTGCCTACTTAACATCTATACTATTATATCTAAAAGAATAAACATTTTTAGTTATAAAAAAGGATGAAAATGTAAAACATGTGTTTTCAGCTAATGTAACAACTCCAATCGACAAAATTGAATGTGGTTCATAACCAAAAACTACATGAAGAGGCATATTGTAGTAAATATTGATGAACTACCAACAATAAAGCCCAAATAAATTAGGAATCGTCATCATAAAGAAAGATATGCTAGCTTAAAACTTACAAACATGTTTCATATATAGTTCTGCCAAATGATAAGAAATAAATAAGTTCATTAAGGACACTAATGGGTGTGGAAGGAAACAATTCTAAACTAAATGTCTCTAATAATCAACCAACATTCATCGATAACAAAATACCTCACCATTACAACAACATTTCAATCTAACATAACCCAAATATAAAGGCAGGCATCAAGGCACATGCCAAAAGAAATAGATGCATTTTCAAACTCCTTAATCAGTCACCATTGCACCAGAATTTCAATGAAAAGCACCAAAACAAAAATCCCCAATACCAGGAGACTTACCGTAGTTATGCTTCAAAGCTTTGTCAAAAGCAGCAATTTTATGGTCTTGCATCACTTCAAGGAACAAAGACAACTTTATTCATTGAACTTAATAGTCAATAAAATCACAATAACTCTATTTTAATAGAGGAAAAATATTAACTTACATTGATCAAATAATGCATATAAGTAATTTGGGGCTAAGTCAGTCCATAACAATATGATTGCCTTTACCTCTCTTGCCATCAATATTCCCGTAGATCACTATAGAATCTTTGTGTAAAGCATAATACCAGTAAGCTACAAAATAAATACAAATAATAAGCAACACGTATACAATGTAAACCACAAAATAAGTACATAAGCATCTAAGGAACTAACAGAATACCCAAAATACAAACCACGAAAACTACAAATACAATATTCAGAGCACAAAACAGTGAAAACTATATAACAAAACAAACTAAATCGTACAACATAAATTACTCCATCGAGAATTTGAAAATCCCAAATAATCGTTTGTAAAATAGAAATATATTACTTTGATATCTGAGTTCTTAATCTCCAAGTGGTCCAATAGACTTTAACTTCTATTTTCCAAACCTGAACAAAACCCCCAAAATACCAGGATATTAATTAAACTAAAACTTAATCCCACGGCTAAAACTCATAAAATTAGTAGGTTCTAACATCTACTTTTTAAATCGTAAACAATTGATTTAGTCTTAGATATGCTTCATAATAGGTTCTAATGGAGTTGTTGATGACTTGGATGATGAAAAATACAACTATTATGACAAATATATGTATCCAAAAGATCCAGATCAATAAAAAACAGAGAGCAAGTATACAAACTTCATAAAATAAGAATAAGACAATAATAAAGGAAAAAACTTTTACCTGTATTGTGCAATAAAACCTTCGTTAAAAGAAAACAACCAAAAAACAAAGGTATTAGAAAACTAAAAACCCATACTATGAAAACTAAAATGAAGCTAAGAAGAACAACATAATAACAACCCAAAACAACTTCTTAAAGAACCATGAGACAAAAATAATTTTGGTTGAAGAAGACTTAACCTTCAAATTGATACCAAAAACAAAAAAAGTAGAAGAACAAACTTTGAAGAAGAAAAAGAAGAAGTTGGGGCCAAGTAATGCAGATTCAACAACACCCGAACTTCAAAGTCGTGGTGACTGAATAAAAATATGAGGGGCTGAGAAAGTAATGCAAAATGAAGAAGAAGAAGAAGAGAGAAATGAAAAATTTTAGTGGAAGATGCAACGTGAAATTTAAGTAACTTGCGCCCATCAATCATTCATGTTGTCAATCAATTTATGGGTCCTTTTCTTATATATATATATATATATATATATATATATATATGTAGTAGATATAGTAGATGATTTAGTTCATTGGCATTCTATTGGCCATTTAATATACTAGTCATCGATTTCATAATATTTTTTGTTTCAAATATCTAACATCAATTTGTATGATTGTGTGGTACTGGATTTCAATTTGTATTCCCTTGAATTAGAACACGAAGCTCTCTTGCAAACTCTTCCTCTTCGATGCATTAAGTAAGCCTTTGTCTCCACCCTCATAACTAAAAAACACAAGTTAAAAGTAACATTAAATATATTAAAAAGATGAATTAAATAAATAAAGAATAAAATAAATTAATGTTACATGTGTCAGCATCCTAATGTGCACGTGACACCAGATTACAAGCCTAGGTGGAACGTTGTTTGCCACGAAGTCACAGAGTTAATGTCGTTCACAAAATAGGGACTGAAACCATGAGTTTTGAAAATCATGGGGACCAAAATCGTTTGAGGTTTCCAGGAGGGACCATTTCCAAAAAAATTGTTAATAGCAGAGGGATGAGAAACATAATTAACCCTATATTTTTCATATTTAAGAAGAAAACCCATGTGTTAACCTTGACTCACAGATTTTTTGTGAAAATTTTCACCTTGTGGATTAAGGTTTTTTTTTCCGTTAGACTTTTTGACCTTAGCCGACATGGGCTAGGGTCAAGCCTCATGAATTGAGCCAAATTGACACCTCTACTCTTAACTTAAACAATATCACAATTCTCTCTCCACCCTTTCAAATTTATTCACCCACTCTCTCAAATTCAACTCAAATAAGGTTATATTGATCTTTTCGCTACATACAATATATTCTCATAAATATCTTGTAAAATGCACATATAAATAAATTTATTCCTAAATAAATTCACTCTTTTCGATCGCCATAAATCATTATAATCAAATGGGTTACATACATGCATATCTTCGCATATAAACGTTAATAGTACCACATAAACAAACAAGTTCTTATGAAAATATATTAAAATTTTAATTTCACATCTAAAGACTCCAAATATATTTATTTATTCTTGAAAAAAACTCCATGGGTTAGGTGAGAGAAGAACCCTAATAAAATTATACGAAAAAGAAAGAGAATGTGAGTGGGCCCAAGGATTTACGTTTGAGCTACATTGACCGTTACATTCAAACAGATGAATTCAAAATTAATACTGCAAAATTCAAAACTATCTACTACTCTCCATTATTCTACTCTCTACTACCACACACACACCCATCTGTTTTTTCACCTTTTCAGTTAAAAAAAAAAATGAACTAATTTCAATATCAATGTTGAAGAAGACTTTTGAGATTAGGTGGCATAATGAGCAAAAAATGGAGCTTCAACACCAGATTCCCTCTGGTTAAGCTCATCTTCTCCGATCCATCGTTTCTTCCCCAAGCCAAACCCTCACATTCGAAATCGAAATTTAGTCTGAAACTCTAACAACTCCCCCGAATCGATCTTACAATGCCCGTGTCAACTCGGTCCCAGACACCGAATGGGTTAAATTCGGATCACCCACACGATGCCTTAAAGGGAAAGATGAAAGCGCTTCTGGCATTATACGAGGAACACAAGAAGAAGAGTGTTGCTGCAGTTCCCAAGACCTCTTCTTTGGGGTCCTCGAGAGAAAAAAACGGGAGACGCATTCTGGTGTTTGTGAGGGTGAGGCCGTTGGCGAGAAAGGAAACGGAAGCGGGTGCACGGTGCTGCGTCAGAATCGTGGATCGCCGTGACGTTTACCTAACGGAGTTCGCGGCCGAAAAGGATTACCTTAGGTTGAAGAGGCTCAGGGGTCGCCACTTCACCTTCGACGCATCGTTTCCGGATTCTGCCTCTCAGCAGGAAGTTTATTCCGCCACGTGAGTTTCGCTTTCAACTTTTTATCTCATAAATTGGTACTTGTAATTTAGGTATGTGTTTTAGGGAAAGAACGCCATCTAGATCCAATGATGTAGGTGATTTAGGTGTTGTTTATGTCAATTGAATTCTCTCCTTTTTGTAGAAATATAATTTTGATTAAATAAAAGTACTTTAAGTTATTGCATGCTCCAAATATTTTCAGTTTAGTTAACTTCTCAGAAAACACTTACCATGGAAGAAATATGAAATAAATATCTTGACAGGTTAAAATGAATTTGTATTATAACATATTTTAGAAGTTCTCACCTATTAGTTTAAACTAGTTTGAACTTACAGAGAAACTTGGTTTCACTTTATTTTGTCTAAAACGCGTTACACTAATAATAAGGAGATTACGACAAGTTTCACAAATTACACAAACAGGCACTAATGATAAATGCGTTGTGTTCTAAAGACTAATTTTGATTTTCTCTATTTGTCTTCATACTTTTGAAAAGAATCATGTTGTTTTGATGTTGATGTCATTATTGGTGTGGGTGTTATTCATGAGGCTGATCATTTTCTAGTGTTAAACATGTGTGATATTAAATTGCGATATTGCTTGTTTTGATACAAGTGGTGTGTTTCTTTTTATCTCTTCTCTTTTTGTAATTTGGGTTCGTTTTTTTTTTTTTGTTCGAGCCTTTTATTACATGCTTGTCTGTTTTGCTTGATAGTGGTTCGGCCGCAGGAAATAAGTGGTTTGTGGAATGATTATTGAACTTGCTATGTCAATCTTATTACTAGTTGAGCTTCAAGCTCAATGGAGTTTAGGGGTTATTCCACTCTTATATTGTACTTGGAAATTAAAACAAGAGAAATGGGTTTGATAGCATACAGTATAGAATCTTTATGTGCTTAATAATGTTCAGCGTGCTTTCAAAATTTTATGCTCTGGCAGTCATTTATGTTTCATGGAAAGGTACATTGACTACTTTTCAGAACTTCAGAACTTGTGGAAGCAGTTCTGCAAGGGAGGAATGGGTCAGTTTTCTGTTATGGTGCCACCGGAGCCGGAAAGACTTATACAATGCTTGGTACAGTGGAGAGCCCAGGTGTGATGGTGTTGGCAATTAAAGATCTGTTTAGTAAAATCAGAATTAGAAGTTGTGATGGAAACCATGCGGTTCATTTGTCCTATCTAGAGGTTTATAATGAAACTGTCAGGGATCTGCTTTCACCTGGAAGACATCTGGTTCTAAGAGAAGATAAACAGGTTCATTTTCTTATCTTTTAATTAATGTAAAATCTGCAGAAAAAATTCAAGAGGGCATTATTTATTACCTGCTCAGCGACAGTCATATTATAGTATATGTGATTAGAGTAGATAGTGCCTGTTATGGAGATAAATCTTAATGGTTTATTTATGGTATTGCTTGGTGCCAGTGTTTGGTCATAGTCTTATTTGCAAACATAAGCCAAAGTTTTGATAAAGGCCATCTATACTAGGTGTAAGTAAGGGCTTTCTCTTGCAGGGCATCAAATATATGTTAATTGCTCAATAAACATACTTTTCAATTTTATCCTTGACATTGTCTAATTATGTTATAGGGAATTGTCGCAGCAGGTCTTACACAATACCGAGCTTATTCCACTGATGAAGTAATATTCTGATCCGATTTGTTAGATTTAGAATTTTAAAAAGCTGTTTTACTCCCATAAAATTCCTTTTTGTTTTCTGTATTGCTTCAGGTCATGGCATTGCTTCAACAAGGAAATCGGAACAGAACCACCGAACCAACTCGTGCAAATGAAACATCTTCACGCTCCCATGCTATTTTGCAGGTAAAGTTTGGAAGTTTTTGAGGAAAAATGAGCAATCCCTTAAATGTTGTGATTGTGACGTGCTTAATTTGTTATATCTAGGTTTTGGTTGAGTACCGAGTTAGAGATGCTGCAATGAATATTATTAACAAAATGGGCAAGCTCTCACTGATTGATCTTGCAGGGTCAGAGAGAGCTCTTGCCACAGATCAAAGATCAATTAGATCTCTTGAGGGTGCCAACATAAACCGGTCTCTTCTGGCACTGAGTAGTTGCATTAATGCTCTCGTTGAAGGCAAGAAACACATACCATACCGAAATTCAAAACTCACTCAACTTCTTAAGGATTCATTAGGAGGATCTTGCAACACTGTCATGATTGCAAACATTAGCCCAAGTATTCTCTCATTTGGAGAAAACCAGAACACTCTTCATTGGGCTGACAGAGCCAAGGAGATTCGAACAAAGGTAAAATTCTCTTTTACCATTTCGAGCTTTCATATACAAACTAGTACCTTCCAAATGTTTCCATAAATCAATATGCATTCACGTTAATATTTGGATCATCTATAGGGACAACAGGCATTATTTTTTCAGTTTATCACTTCCACAAGTACAGTGTTAAACTTTTTTAGCCTGATTTTTGTGTTTTCCAGGGATATAATGCAAATGAGGATGCATTGCCAGTGCCCCAGACAGAAACAGATCAGGTCAAGCTAGTACATGACCTGCAAAAGGAGAATCGTGAATTGCGAATGCGGCTAGCGCAACAGCACCAGAAACTTGTGACACTCCAAGCACAGTCATTAGCTCCCCCAACACCACCTTCAGCTACATCACTTCTTTCCACTCCTCCAACTTCTGTCCGGCCAAATGAAAAACGAAGGAGCAGACCCTCTTTCTTATCTGCAACTCATTTCACTCCAGAGACTAAGAACAAGGGAGATGATGTAGCTGTCAGAATCAGAACACTTCAACAAAGAGTAAAGGCCTTGGAAGCAGATCTAGATAGAGTGAAAAAGGATCACAGCTTGCAGCTAAAGCAGAAAGATGATGTCATTCGGGAGCTTTCGAAAAAGGGTGGGAAAAAAGTGGCAGCAGCAGGAGCTATTCTACGGTTAAAGGAGGCCATCACTCAAGAAATGAAGAGTCCAAGCCATCGGTTTCAGTCCCCAGTTCCAACGGCAAAGAAACGAAGCTTTTGGGACATAACCACTGCGAACAGCCCATCAGTTACCACATTGAATGGGAGAAAAACTAGAAGTTATGTCATTTCTGAGCTTACTGCACATCCATCTAAGCTTATTCAGGTCTAGTGTGTTTCTTCTTTCCTTACCTTCACCTCCATATACATCAGCATAGAACAAAATTAAATCTATATAATCTAAGGTCTGCAATAATATCTACTCTTTAACAGTTAGTGCTCAATACTCCTAAAGTGACTTTTTTTTTTTTCTTGTGTTTATCTCAAAGAAAAGAAGTTAACTATGGAAAAAATAAGTAAAATGCCAATTTTTAATTGAATTAAAGGAACTTTTCTTTTCCTTTGCGGTGTTACTGATGTGTATTGTGGATCACATTATTCAGCCCGGGTTTGCTCGAAAAAAGGGTGATATTTAAATCTTCTAGTAAGGAGTTAGAAGAGGAAGTTTAAGGACAGAATCTCAAGTACAGAAGGTCTGCTATTTTTTTTGAAGACCCTGATACGTCCTCAAATTCTTTAAGGAATATGAAAGAGATCAATGCAGGTCGGTGTGCTCCTTCTCCTTCCATCTTATCTCTTCTCGTCTATTTCAGTCATAGTAATTAGGATAATACTTTATGTAGGCCTAGTAGTATATCCAAGGTGATGTTTTTTTACATGCTCACATCACATGCTTCATTGAAGCTTTTGAAGAAAAGTCCAAAATCGTTATTATATTTGTACATTTGATTTTTCGTTTTCTAGTTTGATTTTGGAAAATTAACCCCTCAGCTAGCCAATTTTCAAATTAGGTTCATGATTGTTGAAAGACCAAAGATGTTCATAATGTTATCAAGTAATTAAACCCAGGAAAAATTAAGTGATTAAAAAAACTTAACTAACTTGTGACAATAATGACCTAGCGTTCATAGTCAGAGGAAATTATATTACTTTCCCGAAATAATTTGGATGTACCGGTATGTCATAATCTTTTTTAACGCTTACATCAACCCTCTTATTAATAATTAAGGGGAGTTGGTGTACTGCTATGTCAACCACCAAGATCAGCTCTTCACCAATTGGATTCAAGGACAAAGTTGAACAATTTACTTTTTGTGTTCAGTGGCTAGATCTTTACAAAAACAACATTCTTCTCTCTGTATTCAAAAGGCTTAAAAAGAATATGGCGTAATTGCTCATAATAGAGGCCTTAAACAATAATAAATTTGAGATGAATAAGATTTGGTAGAAAAAGATAAATTTTGATTAATCTGAGTCAACGAATAAGGCCAAAAAGAGGAGATATCAAAGTCAAACTTTTCAAACTTCAAAGGTAATTAGATGAGTTCACAGTTGAATATGAAGGGACTAATACATTTAGGACCTTACTCAAGGAAGATTAACTTCTTTGATTAATGTAGAATATATCTCAATGGAGTCAACTTGGAACAATTTGTAGAAACAATATGAAGATTTTGTGGTGCTTATTGCACAAAAAGTTCAAGACTTGTTTGTTATTACTTATTTGTTAATATTATTATTATTATTATTATTATTATTATTATTATTATCAACTGTTACTATTTTATTTGAATTATTCACCGTATTTAATCTTTTATCACTACGCAACTCTATACAACATCAAATACCCAATACAAATACAACAATAAATACCCGGCACAAACACAAAATTACAAACCAATTTACTTTTATAAAATGAACTACGACTAAATCATAAAACTAACAACCATCACATCCATAATGCATCTTAAGTGGCAAATGTTTGTCCCGCTAGGACTATCAAATTGTTTTAAGTGAAAAGTATAATATATATTATATACTTTCGTCAATAAAATTACTTTTTCTTAAATATACTGCTTTGGATTCTTTAAAAGTGGCTAGCAATTTCTTCTTTCAATTTAGGATTTTTCTAAAAGGGTTACTAGTTAAAGAGGATACAAAAATGTTAAATTAGAGTAAAGGAGAGATAAAGTGTTGGTGGAGAAATACATGTATTCAATTCTATTAAGAAAAATTCTATAACTTATGATTTTTATTAAGTTCTAAAAACAACAAATTATGAAATACAAGAGTCATTTCCTTGTAAGATGCAAGCTTTGTTAAAGCAACAGATAATGAACAATGTTATTGAATATTGGCCATGGCGCTGTCATTGCGAAAATCGGTACCGGTTTTTGAGCCTGCTGCCACAACAAGGTGGAGACAAATCAGATTTTTTATGGTGACCGCTTTGTACATGGCGGGTTGCGGTGGCAAAACGGTGGAGGCGAAAATATTGGACTGAAAAAAAAAAGGATGAGTGAAAGAGAAGAGAATAAAGGACTTGCAGTAACGAAGAGAAGAAACGACTTGCAGTAACGAAGAGAAGAAACGACTTGCAGTAGCGGCAATATGATTGTGAGGAAGAAAAGAAACACGTGGAAACCCTAAATGCGTGAGTGGGGAAAAAGTTTGACTATTTTAAACAATTGGACTTGACCCACACCCACTCAAATATTATTTAATCAAATCTACCTTACATTTTTCTTCATTCTTATTTTTTTACCCTAACTTCCTTCAGCCCTTCAACCACCAACAGCAAATCCTCTGCAATCTCCACAGTCAATTTTCATTAAATCTTTTATTCAAAATCAATCTAGTCAATTCTTTCTTTCCACGCTACATTATTTTCCGCTGCAACATCACTGTAGCAACACCCAACAGCCACCACCGCCTCTGGTCGCCATCGCCATCAGTCGTCGTTAAGTCTATTTTTATTTTTAATTTTTTTTCTACTCCTCTACTTTCACTATAATTATTTTGCAAAAAATATTTCACTATAATTATACATAATATCATTACTCTTTCATTAAAATTATATGTGGTGGTATTATATTTTTTTACCGCAATATTTCTGTCATAACCTGTTATGATTTCCGTTATAATTTTATAAAGGTTTTTGAGATCGCTAGTATTTTCCGTTATCCGATATTAATAACACTGATAATGAAAGATACAAGTGTTTCATCTAATAAATGATATAATGTTGTGTACTCTTGCTTCTCCATTTAATAAGCATTTACATGCTCATACAATATGCACATAGTTCTCAAGTAAACACTTCATGAATATCTATATGTCTATTCTATTCTATAGGAAATGTTTGTTCCTTATGTCCGACTAAAAAGATTCACGTTAAAGTTAAAGTTTTTATCACATCAACAATTTTTTAGAACTTGTACTAAAGTTGTCCTGCTTCACCAATTCTCTGTCATTTCTTTTGTCAACTCTAGGAAGAACTGTATGATTTGCATTTTTTTACATAAATTCAAGACTCATTGATTAAGGAATAATAAGTCTAACCAATTATTAGAAGTAAAATGCATTTAATGCATGTATGAGGCACATTTAATGTATCTTTTACGTCAAAGGTCATCAAATACAAAGAAAGCACTCAAATGAGTTTGAAGTTGACTCAATAGCTAGAAGATTTGCAATGACTATTTTTCTTCTATGCCTATATGAAGTCATCTTTCAAGAAGAAGAGCTAGAATTGAAAAAAAAAGTGTTGAAATGTTGCGAACATTTATGGGGCCAAAATAAGCTTTTCAAATAAAAATGTTTGTGTTCATTTTAACAAACTAGTAAAAAGTATTTAGTCTTGTACACGCGAAAGATGCAACTGCTCTATAGTGAACAAAACTTGTAAGTTGTTAATCACAAAGACATGTGTTATGTCTTAATCCAAAAGTGGCTTGTTGTTTAAAGAATACTCGAGTTAAGTCAGAAATGTCTTGTTGTTCAATCAATACTTGGTGAGACCAGATCAGAAGGATTGCGATTTAAAATAATATTCATACGACACAAGTCAAAAGTGTCTAAGATTCAAAAGAACACTTGGTGTGTACTTTGCAGTAATAGTATGTCTAATGAAACTCAATTAGTTGGTCAATAACTAGATGCAGATTGTACTATAAGATGAATCTTAGATAAAATGTTGTAAATTTTAGAAAAACTAAGAGTCATTGCATTATACATTCCTTCAAATCACCTCATTAAGGGATATAGAATCTCACCCCTCTCTCCCCCAATCAAACTTTCGCTCAGAAAATAAAGAATAGGACCTTCGTTATTGTTTCATAGAGCATTTTATATTTCAACTTAGTTTTCGATCTTAGTGGCTGTTAAATCTCTTTCAATTTCGTTGAACTTCATCAATCTTGACTTTTTTTTTTCATTTAGAAACTTCTCCTAAATATTTTGTTATCAGCATTGACGTTTTTTCTTTCTTCAAAATATACACTATACTCTAAAAACTATCTCGATCTTCACCCTTCAAACTTTTACAATACCATTATTCTTCTGAGTCAGTGATCACCAATAATGTGATGTTTTATTCTTGAGACACATGCATATCGATATTTGGGTTATCTCCGTTTTTATCGTATATCTTTATCATTAGGTTTTTGTCGCTGTGCTAGGCTAAGATTTTTATGGAATTACACTATATATATAGAATGAACTAAATAACTACAGAAATTTCATTTATCTCTACACTCCTGCTTTTGCAGTAGAACTGAACAGAAGAATAACAAAATACCCAAATGCTCATTGTTTTTCTGAGAATAACTTTCCAAGATCTCATCATTCTTTCATTCCATCGCTGTATTATGTGAAGAATGGCACTCCAAAAGCTACCAATCACACAGTGATCGTGCATTAACCAACCACAACCAAAGTTTCAAATTGTGGCCACCAATCATGATGCAGCAAAGTGTTCAAAAACTTGACACTGCAAATAAATGCCACAGATATGGCTCCAATTTTGATATGTTTGAAAATTTCATATAGATTAGATAAAATTAATTTTTAATATAGAGTTAAATATGTTTTTTGTCCATTAACTTTCAGTGAATTTTGAAATTAGTCAATTTTGAAACTTTGAATCAATTTATTCATCTTTCGAAATACGTGAATTTAGTCCTTTTAATCAAATTTTATTAAGTTTATTTGATATTTCAAACGTGTTTCGTAATAGTATTTGATTTAACAGTAAAGCAAAAATGTGTTAAACAATATAAACCGTTCAAATTCAATCCTGAAATGCGTACGAAACATCAAATAAACTCAAAAAGAAATTGATTAAAAATACTAAATTCACGTATTTTGATAAATGAATGACTAAATTAGTTCAAAATTTTGAAATTAACTAATTTCAAAATTTATTAAGGGACAAAAATATATAAGTAGATATCAACTGATTTTGTGAGAACGAATTAATTTTAAATTCACTTTTGAATTTTTTAATACGGTATCAATTTCATACTTTGACGAATTGACATATGTTTTGTATTGATGTTGCTATCTCATCTTTTGAACCATGAATATGATACATTACCACATGATTAGACATTTCCTATACTCAGCATTAACCATGGAACTATTGGTAGTGCTATTTACGTTTGGATTTAGAGACAAGCATATGTTCATGTTATAGACATAACAAACTCATCCAAGGAA
>Ga0209389_1000480_pt1 | contig 23949 bp, 17 predicted proteins | sample CowpearedBW_FD_187526 | JGI IMG/M metagenome (GOLD analysis project Ga0209389, IMG submission 187526) | Root nodule microbial communities of legume samples collected from California, USA - Cow pea red BW (SPAdes) (version 2) | ecosystem: Host-associated > Plants > Roots > Nodule | place: USA...
TCATGCTCAATAATCCCAATAATAGGAAATCTCAATTAAATCAATCTTTAAGCACACAAATTCAATTAAATACCCAGAATTAAACATTAAATGAGGGCAAAAATACGCACTCATCACTTTACTATGAGATCATTAGCAATTGTTCTGCAGTGTATATTGATATTGTTCTTGTTTTATTTGTGCTAGTTTTCCTGTTTTCCTATTCCAATTGCATTTCGTGTTCTGTTTGCTTCTGTTACTGCTCTAGAAATTGAAGTTGTTGGCCAATGATTGTTGCTGACCAAACCAATATTCAGCTCTTATAGTATATCTGGCTTTGTTCAGATTGCTTTTGAGGTTTTGGTCATGTTCGCACCTTGTTCTTGAGTAGTTTATTTTTCTCGAATAAGTCATATCTTGTGTAGTAAACTGATTCTGCTTCCTAATCTCAATTGTGCTAAATCTATGAGTTCAGTATGCGTTAAATCCTACTGGATTATGTTGCTACCATTGTGTACTTTGATTATGGACTTCAATCAATTTGTGGTGCTATTGCTGGTCGTGTCTTTATCCTTAAGCCACCAATACTAGTTTTCAATTTTCTGTCCAACATTGATTCATGCTTGATTTGTTGACTGTCTTGAACTCTTGTAGTATCATTATCTCAGATTGTATACATCCATTGATTTCCAAAGATTCAATTTTTGTGCATCAGTTGTGATATGATACTCATATTCTGCAGTTTCTGTTTGGCCACCTACTTCGTGTGAAACTTTGCTACATCAGTTATGTTATTACACTGTCTAATACTCTTTCCCTTACTGAGTAGTGTTTGACATTGTGCTTCATGGTGTAGTTATTTTGGCCATTTTTGTTTCCTTGCATCAACATTAGTTGTTTCTATTTTCATCCAGTGTTGTTTGTGTTCCTTTGTTTTGACAACAGTTTTTGGTCGAGTGTTGTTCTTTGGTAGCATGAGCTATGCGTTACTTGTGCTTGTATGAATGTATCTAGATTCAACTATGCTGACCTTCATTACCTCATTCAGTTTACTACATTCATTCACATTCGTCCTTTTTGCCTTTTCAGTGCAGTCATAAGTCATAGTGTTATCTTGCATTCTTTTTGGCTATTCATTTGATGTTGAACATTGTCTTCTATTGACTGCTTCTAATTCAATCACATTCTGTTGCACATTGTTGTTCATGATTCTGCACTGACCGAGAGTCTCATTTTTTTCCTATGTCATTCTCAATTTTTTTTTAAGTTGAATCTTTTGTTCATTCTTCATGCGCATCTATTAATTGACATTGGAAACATGAAAATTGTTGTGAACTGTGGCCTAAACTAAAGAGTATGCTTGATCTTTGAAAGTTGAAAAGAACATCAGTGAAAAGAAAAGAAAATTCAGTGCCACGATATAACACGCCTATCTGGAAAATGCAAATTGCTACAGCAGTTCATCACTTCATCTTTACTTGTATTCCAGTTTCAATTTGTGATACATATGCACTGCTTTGGATTCAACTTACTTTGTGTCTTCTTCATTTTTTTTAGTTGTGTGATCATATTCTAGATACATATTCCTTAGGTTCCTTTTTGTGTACCTTCTTTCTTTGTGAGCTTGTTTTCTTACTTGTCTTTCTTGGCTATCCTTTGAGGTTGTCTATTAGATCCATCACTTGATGTTGTCCTTGCCTCAATTTGAGCTTTTATTGTGTTTCTGATTTGTACTCTCACGCAGCAGTTTGATTTGCACTTGGTTTTGTTTTGGATTCTTTGCATCTCACTATTTTTGGCAGCCTTGTAGGTGATAACCTTTCTAAAAGGTGCAGCTATGGTGAGGAAAAACAAATTGAGTGGCCACCAAGAGGAAAAAAGGAGTGAGTTGGGACCTTAAAAGGAGGAGTGCAAACACTTGAGAGATACACTTTGGAGGCTGGACCGAGAGGGACATAGCTTGGCATAGTTCATGTTCTTTTATTATGCTTTTTGTTTTGTATCACGGATTTTGGGTGTATTTTTTTTAGTTTTCTGTTTCTTTTATTTCATTTGGCTTAGTTGGGAAAATGCTTTAGATCAATCCCATTCTTAGCAAGGCTTGTAATAGTTTTAACATGTTTAATGTGAGGTTCAAGGGGTTCCAAAGGCCACTTGTATCTTCACTTAGGTTTTTCATCTAGTTTATGTTTTTAGTCTTTATGTTTTATGTTTTTATGCTTTCAATGTCTAAGTTTTGTGTGATTTGTGTGTTTGTCATTTATGTGTTAGGTCACCGTGATATCTAGGTGTTATGTGTTTAACACCTAGTTGACCTTCTTTTGGTCTGTAGGTTTTATTTTGTCCACACACCTTGCAAAATTGTTTTTCACACAATCTGTTTTCTCTATAATTTTATTGAGAATTTTTTGTGAAAGTTGTTTAGAAATCTCTGGCTAGGAAAGACTTGGTTTCTAAGCTTGTCCAAGAGACTCACCTCCCTTTCCTATGAGTATTTCAAGACTATTTTCACTCCATTTTCTCTTTAGGAATTCTTAAACTTTTTTTTGGGAAAATTTTTTTGGTAAAAGTGTTTTCCAAAACTGTTTGAAAATGAGTTTTCCTTTTTCTAACCGTATGCATGTAGGTAGGCATAATAGTGTGCATTTAGGTAAGCATAATAATAATGAGTTGCATTATACCATTCATAGTAACATTCCATCCTTTGGGGAAGATATAGGACCAATATCATTTAGATGTGGGATACAAAGAAATTGGTGCAACCTTTGTTTAGTAAATATAGTCAAATAGACATTCTTAGGCATGTTATTTCTTGGTTTGTAGGTCGTGCATTTGATTGGTGGCAAGCGAGGCAGTATAGAGTGCAAAAGGGGAGAGAATCATGCATTAATACATTTTATGAATTAAAAACATGCATGTGGAAACATTTCATTCCCCTTGATGAATTCATCCAAAATCTTTCAAAGTTTTTTCTAGACTAGAAAAAGATTTTAAGCACAATTTAGACTTGCTTTTGAGTGAAAAAAGAGAAAGAGACAAACATAAGAGAGAGCAAGCAAAGCTTGAAAAGCTTCGAGAGTATGAAAAGAAGAGAGACAAAGAAGAGCTTGAAAAGCTTTATGCTAAAAGAGAACAAGAGGAAAAAGAGATAAAAGAGAAGAATAAAAGAGATGAAGAAGAAAAGGCTAAATAGGAGAATCTTGGAAAAGCCAAAGAAGAGAATGAGAGCAAAGAATTTGCAGCACGAGAAAAAATAAGACAAGAGAGTGAGTTAAGGCGCATTTCAAATGAAAAGAGGGAACTCATGGTAAGGGATTTGGTGTTCCATTCTTCACCAATTCCTTCCATTAAATCCCAATTTCCAAAGGGAGTTTTCCCATGTTTAAACTCTTCTCACTTTTTCATTAAATCTTTTGTTTTGTTTCCCTCTCTAACATTTTGTTCTCCATCTCATTTCCTTATTTCATCCTCTTCAAAATTTTGTGTGAAAACACACTTTGACTTCATAACTCATTTCAACATTCTTCTAAGTCAAAGTGTAAGACATTGTGAAGTGGGTTGGATAACATCTTTTTCAATCTTTAAAAGCCCATTTTCACACATTTCCCAAGCAATTATATTGCATGGTCATTATGATTTCATTATAATTTTATTTGATGACTATTGCAGGTTTGTTTTTGATCCTGGTGGAACCATAAATTTGGTTGTTGTGTGCCTTTGACAACCCTCTTGATTTGAGGACAAATCCTCTTCAAGAGGGAGGGGATGATGTGACCTCACTAAGCCTCATAGCTTGGGCCATTGGCTAAGCCCATTCTTTTTAATTTTCTTTTATTTTTAATTAAATAAATGTGTTCTAATTATGTTTGTTTTTGCTAAATTCAGCAATTTTCCAAGCTGCCAATTATAGAAGTGCTCGCATTGGGCCTGCGGCCCAATTCTTCTCCATGTCTTCCGCACATACCTGAATTCTTCACCCCTCCTGATTGGGCCTCGAGTAGTCCAATTTTCGTTTGCACAATTCACACTTCTGCAAAGTGGCATTCAGCACATTGTCTTCTCCATTTGTTGGGTGGAGACTCATCATACAGTAGCCCAATCAAGTGTTGTCTATGCGTAGACAAACTCTTCTCGATCGTGAAAGCGGTGCTAGGGTTTCTCACCTCACGCGTCCAATCATTTCTTCTCAAGAGGCAGCTGGCTTTTCTCATCTCATGCCATCACCATCACGCGAACCCTACTCTGTTTTGCTTCTCTGCTAAGGGTTCACACCTTCATGCTTCTATCACGCAAACCTTATCAGCCACTAGGGTATCCATCACATTTTCCACCTTTTCTCTGTTAGGGATGTCTTCTTTCTCGTTTCACATGTGTGCCAACATGTTAGCACTGTTAGGATCTTTGTATATGCTTTTCGACCCTATCTTTCCCGTTAGGAAACTCTGTTAGACGGCATCCCCTTCTTCCTTTTGTTTTCCGGTTGCCTCTCTTCTATAAAGGGCAAGCCATTTCATTGTAAAGCTCAGCTTTGATGAATGATACATTCGATTGAGATCACTCCCCCATTCATCAGCTCACCCTAAACCCCAGATTAGGTTCTTACCTCTTAGTGTTTACCAAACTAGTGAGAAACCAGAGAGATCTGTGCGTAATCTCCATATCTGAGCCTTCCACTGCGTTTTCCCTCGCCTTCTGCGAGTTTCAATCGGTAGAACACCGATTCGATAGGCTTTCCGACGAGTATCGCGACTGAGGAGCCTCATAAACCTCTGTCCCCCATCAGAAGCTTGAGACCACTTATGTAAGGGAATTTTATCTATCCAAGCTACTACTTACGGGAATTGGGACCTTATTGTTGAAAGTTTTGCTTGGACAATAACTTATTTGACTTTGTAAGCTGTGAAAAAGAAATCACATATTAAATGAAAGAATATTTAGTTGGAAAGAAAAATTGAATGGGTATGGAATATATGGGTTAGGAAAATGTAGTACCCAAGATAAGGAAATCTTTCTTTAGATCTGCATTTTTGAACCTGTTGTTGAAGTTGAAAGCCAGATGACGTATTCAGTACGCTAAGTGAAGATTCTCTGATTCCCAGTCAACTTCTTCTAAGCATAAGGTTGACAAAGTTCCCTTGCCCCTATTAGTAATGAGGCATAGATTTGGTTGAGGAGTTACATGCTCTCTTAGTAGTTGAAAGAACCAAATCAGTGTCTCCTTTTCCTCACCTTCTACTATTGCAAATACCAAAGGAAATATGTTTCTATTTCCATCTTGAGCAACTATAGTTAGTGGGGTGGCATGATATCTACCTATTAAAAATTTTCCATCTATTTGGAAAAAAGTTTTAGAACATTTCAACCCTTTAATGTATGGTCCAAATGCCTAGAAGCAACGTTCCATAATGTAGCAGGTGTCCCATCCTGACCATCAACATTAACAAGAGGACTAGAGCATTGGAAAATTGTCCACCAGGATTAGTCTACTAGACAACTTGTAACCATTTGGGAAGTTCATTATAAGATTTGTCAAAGTCGTTATACTCCATGGCAATTACTTTTTCCTTAACTATCCATGCTCTTCTGTATCTCACGGTATATAAGCACTTGAAGGACGAGTGACGTAAATAATGGAGGGAATCTCTGTTATTAACTATTCATGAACATTGCAATATGGAATTCAATGTAGATAATCTTTAAAGTCTATTATTTCTTAAACAAGCATTCGGTGATGAATGGAAGATGGCAGCTATGGGTACCTATGGGTGAGAGAGGGAGAAATGGTTGGTTTATGTGAGAGAAGGAGAAAAGGCTGCAATATCACATTTGTTGGTGGGTCTTAGTATTCAATGATGGATAACATACATTGTGTGAGAATAACTATTGAAATCATTTAAATATGCTTGGCCTTTCCACCATTGATTACAAAACATACAAGTCTTCCCCTATTTGCAGTTCTATTTCAACGTGCATCACCAACTACAAGAATGAGAAAAAGACAATTTTGATTCTCACCCATCAATTTCATAGGTACGGTGAAATTTATCAACCTATTTTCTTTATATTTTTTTATTTATTAACTTGAAATGATCTTATGTCAATGGTTTCAATTTTTGTATGATGTAGTTGATCATGGCTGAAAATAACAATCTTCAAATAAACATGTCAGTCTTGCGTCATCAAGACGACCACATTACAAACGACATATGGCAAAGGAACAAGAGAGTTCTTCAACCAAGATTACATTCAATTTTGATTTTAAAACATATTGATTAGGTTGACCCCAGGGTCAGAAATTTAATTGATCAAGCTGGTTTTGGGCATGTTTTGAAGGTCGAGAATATGAAGATAAACCATCTACTAGTAACTACACTTTGCGAAAGGTGGAGGATTGAAACTCACGCCTTCCACATGCCACTTGGAGAAACAACTTTGACCTTAGAGGATGTTTCACTTTAATTGGGTTTGCTGAACCCGTCACCAGATCTAGTTCTAGGAACCTATTAGAACTCTGCCAAGAATTATTAGGGGATATTCCACCCGAAAATTCATTCGCATGTAACCAAATTAAGTTGACCTGCCTGAATACTAGATTTAGGGAATTACCAACTTAATCGACCACGTCACAATTGCACAATATGCATGTGCCCACGTCCTCATACTAATTAGTAGTATGTTGATGTCAGATACACCAACTAGTCTCATTCATTTTATGTATTTTCCATTGTTAAGAGACTTGTTTAATTTTTCTAACCTCAGTTGGGGTTCAACAGTGTTGGCATGTTTGTATCGTGCATTAGATCACGGGTACTAAGTTCCAACACGATAACATCAGGGGATGCAAGTTACTTCTGCAGTATTGGGCCTAGGAGAGATTGACATGTATCTCTCTAGAAATTCAACAAGTCACTAACGAAGAGATTCAAGTTGGATTAGCTTTCCCCTTAAGCATAAGACGGTGTCGACTTACATGTTCTATCTTCCATGACCAAACCACTATGGTTGAGTCTTAAAAGAAATTTTATAAAATACAACCGAAACAGGTTCCCTTCTAAAGTTTTCTCCATTACATTGATGAACATATTAGCTTGGTTATTTCTTTTATTTATTATTTTTGGTAAATTGTTGCAGTTCCTATGGACACCTTATTTACAACCTATGGTGAATCGCTTAATCACCATAAATGTTTCTCCTATTATTCGGGCATTTGTTCCTCTGATATGTTTTGCTAATGTGAAATTTGACCAAGTTGACCGGGTGGTCAAACAATTTGGTTGGTGATAGAGCATACCGCCAGACCCGATTATATTTAGTGTGTAATCAATTACACAAACCCAAAATTACTAGGATTCCCTTTGTAATCGATTACCACCTATGAAGAAAATGTGTACCCCCCATATAATTTCAGCTTAAGACATGTGGATCTGTGACGACTTTGGTTCAGAAAATGTTCAGCCCCAGCACGATTTCTCTCCTTGACTGACTTCTCCTTCGAAGGGAAAACATTTAGGCGGTAAACAATTTCTTCATTGTGAAATTGTGTAAGGGCAGAACCCGTAATTTTTTAAAAATTTACCCATTACCGTAATTATTGTGGATGAATTGCCTAGTAGGGAAAAAAACCTCATTCTACTTTTTTTCTTTATTTTATCTACCAACACACAAAAACACTAACTCTCTATGGATTCACCTTCATTTAGACTCCAACACAGAACTATCACTATCTCCTTCAAAGACGCACATACCTACAAAACAACAACCCACAATAACTTCATAGATTGAATCCAAACCATTCTCACTTTTTTCTTCGTCCTCCAACACCATCCAATCCATAACAATGAGGACCCCATAATCCAAACCCCCGAAAATAGACAAATAGAGGTGGAGACCAACTTTAATTTTTATACTAAAATTCACATTTTTTTAAAATATTTTTGTTTACGGTTACAATTAGTTAAAAATTATAATGAAAATTTTAAGGATAACGTCTAATTTTAAAATTTTAGATCAATGATGTAAGTTTTCATCCTTAAAATCTTTGTTCTAATTTTAAATAAATTGTAACCATAAACCAAAAATATTTAATCAAAGAATGAATTTTAACAAAAATATCATTATAATTTTATATAAAAATTAAATTTGCTCCCAATTTCGAGAGGGGCAAAATTGCTCAATTGTAAACAAAATTAGGATTAAATTGAATAAAAACGACAAATATAAGGATTAAATTTAATATAAAACATTAACCTTGACACGTGACATGTTGTTTGGTTGAAACGTGGACATTTAAAAAAAAGAAAAAAATAAAAAATATATATAAAAATAAAAAAATCACGAAGTGAGACGTGTCGGTTACTATTCATTATTGTCAATGATTCAAATATTGTTAGTAATGAAGGACTAAATTCAATAAAATTGATGAAAATTTGGACATATTTGAATATAAAAACAAAATTAGAACTGATTTAACAAAATTTGACGAAAATTGGGGCCAAAAAGATATTTTAGTCATTTTTATTTTAGACCTATTTTACTGTTCTTCACCCAACACGCCTATGCCATTTTGTGTTATTTGTTAGTTTGTTTTATTTATTGTACACCTAGTACTTGAAAACACCAAAAAATATAAAATTTTCAAAATATGTATTTCTTAAGAGCTACGTGATCCTTGATTCTCTATTGTGAATGGCGATACGTAGGACTAAGATCAGCCCTTGTCAGGTTCACCTCCAAAAAATTAAATCTGATGAATCTGACCCAAGCCCATTACATGACCCACATTCAATCTGCCCAAGCCCATCAAAAGGCCCAATTACTCAAAGTATGATAGGAAGGATACAAGAGGGCCTAGAGCAACAAGAGCCAAATATGTTTCATGGGCTTCACATGTTATTCTCTTGGGTTAAGTAAGATATTAAAATCTAGATGAACATTTGAGTGCAAATGCATATCCGGCCAATGCCATTGGACCATACTTAGTAAATTTTGTTGCTTTGAATAATTTGATCAAGAATTCACCAAGCATTGTTTAATTGGGCTCACAGCCTCATTAAACAAACTTTTGCCGAATAAGTGCTCTTGAAAGCATGCCACATGTTAGTGAAAAACCAACACGGCAAGTTGACCGGTTGCACTTACAGATGGCAAATAAACCCGCCCCGTGGGTATTGCCTAAACCCATCCCCGTTTTGACGGGAATCCCTGCATTGACTGGGTTTGGGTATGAGTATGTGGAATTCCCGACTTTTTCAATTGGGTATAGGGATATACATATCCACGCCATAATACCCGTCCCCGTTTAAATTATTAAAATATTCACAATTAATTAAGCAACCTTATATATATAGTATGAAACTCATTCACATCTCAACTATATTTTTCATATGATCATAACCTTTATGTAATTAAGTTAAAATTATGTATGTCAATTCAAAAAAATTTTTTGTGTCACATTTGAGTATTTATATTATTTTTTAATATTTTTATTTATTGTATATTTTTCTTTCACATGAGAATTTTTAATACTCTCAATTTAAGTGTTTAATAGCACAAACCTTTCATTTACTAGGTAATATAAAAAAAATACTTATTATTACTAAGTTTTGTTTCATTTGAATAACTTTTTTGTTTCGCTAAAATAATTTTTGTTATTTCTCAACCATTGAGTATATGTGTGATATTTGAAAAGTTTTCTTAGATCTGTAAGATATTTTTCATCTCATCATACCCTTAATTATACATTTGTTTTCCTTTGTGCGATTTCTTTTTTTAATACTCTCCTAAATTGGTTCTAAACATTTGTTAATTTTTTTAATATTTTTATTTGTTGTTTATTTTCATCAAGTAGAATATTATTTCGATATATTTTATCTAATCAAATTTTATTTTTTAACTAATTATCAATCATATCGTAATTTTTTCACTATTATTGCACAAATAACTTTTATTTACCTCAATATAAAAATTTAATGTAATTTTCATGAATATTTTTTTATCACCATCCAAGTTAAATCATGCATTAAGTTCAAGAGTCTTAAGATTACTAATGAATTATGTTCTATTCCTAAATACAAGCATCCATTATGTATTCAATTTGAAATCTAGATTCTAAAGATATTTCCCAACACCTCAAAAATCATAAATTAAGCATGGGAACAATCCACATCAAGCATGAAGCGTGGAATTCAAACACTAGCTTGAACTAGAAAAACTTATATAGTTTTACACAAGAATTCATTGTTTTACATCTAATCTCAACAAATAGAATTGCTCTTCATGGTGGAGAACCTAGGGTTTTGAAAAGTTAAAGAATAGAGAAGAAATTGGAACCATAAAGTAGAAGAAATCCCTCTACCAAAGTTCTTGAAAACTACTTAATGCTTCAATTGTGCCTAACACTCACATCTTTATCTCCAATTTCGTAGCCCGTCATTCTCTCAAACCCAAAAAGGGTAAAACCTCCATGGATGAAGAAAGAGACCCAAGAAAGAGAAGGGAAAGTTTCCCAACACCCCTAGCAGCCTCCAAGGCCTTACTGAGCGAGTCAAATACTACAGTTTTGTGCTGTCATGTTTGCCCATCGAGTAACTAGCTTGCCTAGACAATCAACTTGATAAAGGCTTGATCCCTACCAAGGATGATGACCCAAGGCAAATTCTTTAGTTTGAATTCCATTAAGTTGGCTTGGTTGACTATTTTTAAGTTGACTTGTGGACCTTGACTTTGGGTTGACTTGTTGACTCAAAAGATTAGCTTAACCTAAAGCCAACATACTAAACTAGCTTTATTTGTCTTGAATGATAATCAAAGAGGTGGTGCACAAAGTAGACAAGTGGCGCATGAAGACAAGCCCGTGTGGAGGAGAGAGAGATAGAAAAGATTTCAAGAAACATCTAGAAAGCATGACCACATGTCTTTGCCATCAAGAAGTCTAGAAACATCTAGAATGAGCATCCACCTTGCCTTTTCCAAGAAGGATTCTGGAATGTGTCCATGTGCTCCTTTGTTGACATACTTTCTAGACTCTAGGTTTTGTTATTTGCATTGTAATCCTTTTTAGCTTATTTGTTTTTTGCTAAGAGGCCCCTGAACACTTCTATTTAAGGGGACCTCTAACACTTGTACAAGGGTTGAACATTTTGGAGAAATTAAACACCTTTGTGTATTAACCCTTTTGTGAGAAGCTTTCCTCCTTAGGGAGTGAATTTTCTTTCAAGCCTTATCTTGCCTTGGCAAGTGGCGGCATCCACCACTCATCTTCAAGGTTGCCATGTCTTCTAGCCTAGCCTTGTAGTGGCGCGATCCTACCATCTTCTCCATTCTTTGCTTTGCCATTTTTAAACTTCTTTCTCTTATTTTGTTTCAGTTTTCATCTTGTTGAATGCGTTTCCTTTTATTTCCAATTTGAATCAATCTACTCTTCTTTTCTCTAGAGCCTTGTGAAAGGAACCTTCACATATAGATAGCTTGCTATCTTAATGTGTAGTGGGGATTTCACTAGGCTTTCTTAATCAATCTTCACCATATTCAATAATCTTAAAAAAGAACAAGATAATCCTACATCACAACTAGCGTGCAATGGTGGTTTTTTGGCCTTCCAAGGGTGGTCTAAGGTAGTATATACCTATTGTGAGTCCTTTCTGCATGTTTGTAGTGCTGGGAACGATTTCGATGCCCCTTTGACATGGGTATTTTTCTAAGAATCAATCTTTCTTGTCAAATCACGCTTCCTTGAGTTCCAGCTTATTTTCCTCCACCAGAATTGTTTCTTGTTGACTTATTTCACACACTTATAATACAGATTAAAAGTAAGAAAAACATACAATAACTAAAATACAAAACAATGCAAAAACAACATGAACTTGAGGACTAAACAAGATAAAAGTTATGGAGAAGTTGATTTTATTCACAAAAACTTAACATCAATAAAAGGTAGAAAACAACGTTATCACCACACTTAACACATTGAGCACATGTTGAAATGTGGAAGGTGTGACTTGCCACATGGCACTTGATCCACCAAATAAGGATATCTAGATCAAGATCTAAAAAGAATTTGGCACATGTCATAAATATTGGCTAGCCAAATTATTCTTACTCCTTAGGCTATATAAAAGAGTTTTCATTCATTGTATAAAGGTTACTCTTAATTTGAATGGTAAATGTCTTGATGTTGACAACATTCCACACATTTGCCTTATTAAGATTCATGCTAGCTAGTAATATCCTTAGATCTCTTTTAGCCTCCTTCCTCTAGGATAACTTCTCCTTCCTAGAACTTCATTTCCACCACACTATTCCATTGCTCAAGGGCCTTTATCTCCTTGTCATGCCTAAAAAACCGAAAAAAAAATATTTTGTTTCATTTGTACATTCTATTCTCACTATTTTTGGTGGAAATTAACATTTTGAAAACCACACCAATTTTGCACATCTAATTAAGGTACCGACCTTGGGCGGGCACTATAGGGTACAGTGCTAACACCTTCCTTACACGTAATCGACTTCCAGACCCAAAATCTTATTTTCATATATCATGTCTTATTTTACAATTTCCATAGTTTTTCTTTAATAAATTATGGTGGCAACTCCAAAATCTCTTTTCAAGCTTGTTTCTTTTCTCGTTCGTTGTCCCGCCGCGATTTCGTTTGTGACAACCGTCAAGAAAAGCCTTTTCTACAATAATGTCACATTACATTGAAGTCGTCCCAAGCTAATATGACTATAATTAAAATTTAAAAACAAAATTACAACACACTGAAGTCATACCAATTTGGTACGATTTATTCATAATAACTCGTATCAAGTTGGTATGACTTGCCCATTTTCATAATTTGTTTAAAATTTGTTCCATCTTGATAAATTTCAAAAAAATAATTATATCATTGTTAATGACCCTATGAAAGGTCCAACATTTCCAGCAAGTATACTAGGTATGTTGCAATCTAACAAGGTCGTATCCACAAGGATTTGGTAACTAGATCTGTGGTCTATAAATTGCCTCAAAATTTGGCAATGGAACAATAGATGAATTTTGGTTTTTATATTGTTAAAGATAAATAAAACTATATTTTAGAGAGATGATGTTGATAAAAATGTTGGGAATAAACTTTGCCTCTTAACTCTATTGTATTACCCTTAATTATCTATATATTATTTGATAACACTATCGTTGACGCGATCAAATTAATACTACTTATCTATAACAACTTTAGTATTGTTAAGAAATTACACTAGAACTAACCTTTGAAGCTTAGTCATCCATTGAATGCAAAAGTAAAATAAAAATAGAAAAGAGTGTGAGGAGAGAGAGCGGAATTCGGTCCCCCTAAGGATTCCTAAACTCTGAAGTTCCGAGCTTGTTTTTTGCTTCCCCTTGGTCTCATTATATAGGACTTGGACTGAGTTTTTTTATTACTAAAATATATCAAATATCTATTAAAATGAAAATAAAGATAAATATTATTTATCTTTATAGTAATTAGGAATAATTAAAAATATTTGGAAAGCTATAGACTATTTGACAAATATAGTTGGTTGAAAATTTGATATAATTAAATAAATTAATTATTTAAAGATGTTTGATAAATTATCACTAAATAATATTCGCATTAATTTTCTAAATCAACCCTTTGTAATCATGTAGTCTAAATTTGCAGGAAAATCCAAATATATCTAAATCAATAATTGCATTTTACCTCTCTTTATTTGACCAAACTTTGACCAGACTTTAGATATTTGACCTTTTGACTATCTAGTTAGGGATTGACACGTGGCATTCCTTTCTCTCTCCCAAATTGAAGCTTCTTTTTCCTCCTTAGCATTTCACGTTGTTGTTGCATGGTTCGTTTGAGGCACAGTTTGGGATTCGTGACAAAAGATCTGGTGTGTGAGCGAAGCTCATGTTGGCGTGGGATTTTCATCTTTGACGTGGAGTGTTGTGCTTCGTTCGCATTGATTTCGCACGTGTGGATGAAGGTTTGTGGTAGTGGTTTCGTGGATGCATCGTTCTCGCATGATTTGCTCTGACGTGGCGTTGTGTGCATCACGCGTTTGATGTAGCTTTATGGCTTCTTACAGGCAAATCAGCATTGTGGTTAATGTTTCTTGTGGTAGGTTTTGCTGTTGGAGGTTTCTAATCGTGTGGTAAAGGGTGGGAGGTTAAAGATAATGAGGTGGTCACCTGTGATTGGTGCAAATGTGTGTGAAAGGATCATGGACATGTGGCAACATCTTGTTGGCCAATTTTATGAGTGGAGAATAGTGCACACATTGATGTGCGTTAGTGGACAGATTTTGAAAGTGAGGATTGCAACATGGCATTATCTGGTTGAGTAGAGTTTAAGTGATAGGAGGGCTAAAAATAGTAAATAAGGAAATGTAGGACAGATTTTGCATGGGCCATTTGAGAATGAGAGTGTATTAGTAAATTAGGGAAGCAAGACAAAATTTTCTAGAATTTACTGATTTTAACCTTATATTTCCCAAACAAAAACAATTTAATTTCACACCTTTAATGAACCAAATTTAACTTCAGTTGCATCAACAAATGTCAAAATATCCAAACATAATTTATGCAACTAAAAAGCGTTTTAAAGCCATTTTTTTCTCAAAAACAAGTAAGCCAAATTATCACAAATCTTAATTAAATCATTCTTTAAGCACAAAGATTCAATTAAATACATAAAAGTAAACATTAAATGAGGGAAAAAAATAGGCACTCATCAAATATGTTCTTTATTTCTAATGTTCATGGAAGTACACTTAACTTGTAGATCAAACCACATGTCTCTGAGAGAACCTAAGGGTGTCAAATGTAACATCCTAGGCAGATATTACTATTTAAATAAAAGAAAAATAATAATAAGTTAAAAAGTTATTAATCGCACCATAATTTTAAGTCAAAAAGTAATTCATTACAACCAAACCCATTTTCCAACACCAGTCATAAATTAAAAGTCATAAAGTCATAAATTAAAACTAGTCAAAACAGTTTCTCAAAGGAACCCTGATCGCTAGCCCCCACTCCGGCTCTAAGCATCACCAATACGATCTTCAGCAAACACACACAAAAAGGGTGAAATCAATATAATTAAACATACATGAAAAGGTATTGTTGACATGTGAAGCCAAGGTGGTGTGTCTCTTGAAGATTTGATAAAGCTTTTTGAACTACTTAGAAGCCATTACCATTGGAATCAAGCCTACATGACGTGATTCTCATTGCACAAGGGCTGACTTAAGATCTTTAGGGTTAAAACCAGTTGTGACCATGAGATATTTTTTTGTGGGCAGAATGATGGTTCAACTTATATAGGAGCTTTAACCATTAGGATTACAAAAGACCATTAATTGTCATTATATCCCACTAGTGCTAATAATAAACCAATCAAGCTAATAATTTTCCATTACCTAATGGTTGATTATAACAAAAATTGGGGCAGCCAAAAAGTCATCCAAATGTATTCACAAAGTCCTTTTAGTCTTCCAAAGGCTGGTTCTTAATATGTCAAATGAGCCCTTATTTAAATAAAAGAAATTGCATTAATCTGGCGTGTTAGTCCTCTTCCATTTGGGCCACGATGCAATTTACAACTTTTTTCTTTTCTCCTTCAAACTTGGGCTTGTACTCAAATAATATTGACAACACTTGTTGCAGAGCTTCGTTTGTTTTTCTTGTTCTAGACCTTGTTATAGGTCCTGCAAGTTCTTCAAGTGGATCCTTGTCCTTGATCATTGTCACATCTCCATCATTCTCTCCCTCTTGAGAAGGATTTGTCCTCAAATCAGATTCTCCCTCTACATCAAAAAGGGATAAGTCAGACACATTGAATGTGGAACTAACATTATACTCACTAGGCATATCAATTTTGTAAGTATTGTCATTGATTCTTTCAAGCACTTGAAATGGACCATTCCCCCTTGGTTGAAGCTTTGATTTCCTTTGTTCTGAAAACCTTTCCTTTCTCATGTGCACCAAAACCCAATCTCCAGGTTGGAAGACAACCTTCTTTCTACAATTGTTAGCTTGCCTTGCATAGCTTTCATTTTTCTTTTAAATTTGACCCCTTACTTACTCATGTAACTTCTTCACATAGCCAACTTTAGCCTGTGCTTCTTTATGCTTAAACATGGAAATGTTAGGCATAAGCAGCAAATCAAGAGAAGTTAAAGGGTTAAATCCATATACAATCTCAAAAGGTGAATAATTAGTTGTGCTATGAACAACCCTATTATAAGCAAACTCAACACGAGGCAAACATGCTTCCCAAGACTTAAGATTTTTCTTTATAACAGTCCTAAGTAATGTGCCTAAAGTTCTATTGACTACCTCAGTTTGACAATCATTTTGTGGGTGACAAGTAGTAGAAAATAACAATTTAGTACCAATCTTACCCCACAAGGTCATCCAAAAGTGACTAAGGAATTTTGTATCCCTATCACTCACAATACTCCTTGGTAGTCCATGAAGTCTTACTATTTCCTTGAAAAACAAGCAGCCACACTTGATCTTATTTTAGCACATACAAATCTTAAGAGATACTTCATACCCATAATAATATACACAACCAGCAACATCCAGTGTACCCTAAGGCATGTTCAGACAACATAATATGACCCCAACGCTCAATCAATCATCACATTCGTCAATTATATGTATATATGCATTCACAAATTGAAATCATGTCAACCTATAACATGTTCATAACGAATTCCTAAAACATGACTAAACACCGCTTACAGCTCATTCAAGGTCATAACTTACCTCAAACAGCACCTGCAACAATCCAAGTATTCCAACATCTCATACCCAATCATGTTTAGCATCATTATACAATTATTTTCTATGCATTAAACCTTCACATTACCTTGTGCTCAATTTATACTACCATCACATACTTAAACCCATAACACCCTTTAGGGACCCCCCACTCGCAACCAACACAATGAAATTACAGAGTGCACCTCTGCACTGATCGGGCGCCTAATGGCAGGTCAAGTATCGTTAGGCAGTGCAAAAAATTTTGTGCAATTCTAGATTTTTTTGCACCTATGCAAGCCAAAAACCCCAATAATCATTCCTATAAATGCAATTTCACAAAAAATTAGAGAAATTATAGTTCCAATTTTCATACAGGTTCAATTCAAATAAACAACACATCATTACCATAATTTATAACATAAAATCTACTCTCCAATCATTCCCAAGTCCCAACTTGAATCCCCATGCTTATTCACCCAACCACACATCTAATCTCATTCATCACATAATCATACCGCCAAGTTACTATATCAAAACATTTTCCAAAAGCACAAGAACCCCAACGAGTCCCTAAATTCCCAAAAAAAAACCCACGAAATAGAGGAAACAGACCAAACCTGTGCACATTGCCCAGTGACAATTCATCACTGTTAGGTGGTTCTCAACAGAAACCCAGAAATTGGGTTTATTCAACATGAGTCGCCTGGCGAGCCTTCAAAGCCGCCAGGCGGTTTCTGGAAAATTTCCAAAAACGTAACAAAACCATAATTTTTTATAGGGGAAAAGAAACACTGATGCAATCATTACATCATGAAATCACATCGAAATAAATTTCCTTGCCCCAAAAGCCCTTATAAGATTTCACTTGCCCAAGGTTTGGTCTACTATTGACCTCTAGCAATGGAAGCGCTCTTCCTAGCCATTCAGTCTCATTGTAGGCCCAAAATGATGCTTTGGAAACTCTCTTACATTGCCACACTCAACCACTTGAGCCACCATTGATCATTTCTCTTAACTCTTCACTATATTTAATTTAGGGATTCCTTCCCTCACATTTATTAAATAAATAAACATTTATTTATTTAATTTTCTCGGGTCTTACATTAGACGCATGATTTCCCAATCCACGTGGAGGAACCTTTGCTTTCGAGAACAAGATTGTTTAAACCAACTGATCCCACAAATCCATGTTTGGTATATGTCTCTACATCTAGTGTTGATTAGGTGTGATGATTAGCCAAATCACCACGAAGTTAAATACAAACCAAGTAACCAACACGTAAAACAAGAATACAATAGATACATAATCAAGTCCAATATAGAGAGAGTTTAGAAATTACATTTAATCCCAACTATAGAGGAATTAACTGCTCATGATGATGAATACAAGATGAATTTGGAGTATCATCCTTCCTTCCATAGTTATATGTTGACATGAGAAGCCAAGGTGGTATGCTTCTTGAAGATTTGATTAAGATTTAATGAAACTTTTTTGAACTATCTTGAAGCCATTACCATTGGAATGAAGCCTACATTGATGAAGGAAAGGAGATTTGATGATATCCATGTTGATCAACGCTGGAACGTCTGCTCACTACAGAGTTACATCATTTAGAAAGTGTATTTTAAGTTTGCAATTCATGTTGTAGACCTTGTAGCATTAATTAGATGTATTTAGTCTTAGGTGTGTCTTTTAATCTGTTGAATGGTTTTTCAACAAGTTAAAATGTCTCTTTTAATCTGTTGAATGGTTTTTAAACAACTTAAAAGGTTGGTTGCAGTAGTCTTATACTACAACAAATTCAATCAGTTGATTTATTTTTTAATCGATTGATTTTTGAAAGAGAGGTCTGTTGATCATTTTAGAGTGCGAATTTGTTATGGAAACTTGTGGAAACTCTCTCCTTCGTGATTATACAGTTTGTAGTAGTTGAAGATTGATCTTTGTAGGCTAGGATGTGCTACCACTGAGGTTTGATGTTTCTCAAGCTTTGTGTGTGTGACTGGTGGTTTTCCATGTCTACAAGAGGGTTCTTGTTATGCTGGTGTGATTCTTGTGTGATTCAAGAGTCTTTTGTGTGGTTTTTGCATATTTTGGAACTATAAGAGTGGATACTTTGTAAATCTTTTGAAATAGTGCAAAGTCAAGCTCAGGTTGTCTTGACAAATTGGATGTAGCTCAAGTTTGAGTGAACCAGTTAAAAATCTCATAGTGTCCTCTCTTCTCTAACCTTTCTCTCTTGCATATTCATTTTAAACTTTCAAGAACTTGTGTTTTAATCATCTTTTTCATGTTCTTGAATGTTTTCATGACATCTACAGTATTGAGCATGTTTGTATAATCATTTAGAACTGGTCTTGATCATTCTTGTGCATTGTTCCTAGTTTAAAACTTGAATTTGCATATCTGCATTTTTCCCGGTATTTTAGTCGACTATTTTCCTGTTTCAATCGGTTGATTATACCAAAACATAATATGTTTAGTAAAATCAATCGATTAACTCTCTTTTTTGCCGATTGAAAGTGTACAGTTCAGTACTGTTTGCATCCTTACTTGATGATCTAATTGATTCAATTAAAGGTGGTTTTTAGCTTTCAAAGATAGCTTAAATTTTTAACTAGCCAATGCAACCCCCCCTTCTTGGCATTTCAACAATTTCAAAACTAATAATTGGTATCTAGAGCTAGGTACTTGAAATTTGCTCAAGTAAGGTCCTAAATTTGTTTTGAACTACTTGAAATGGCTAAAAACAAGTTACCCTTTGCTGAAGGTGCCTCAATTCATAGACCCCCTATGTTTAGTGGCATTAATTACCAATTTTGGAAAATTAGGATGAAAATCTTTATTGAATCAATAGATCAAGGGATATGGGATGTAATCATAAATGGACCATATACTCCTAAGCATACTATTGAAAATGTGCAGGTTGATAAGCCATGGACTCAATGAACTGAGGAAGAAAGGAGGAGAGCTCAATATGATTGCAATGCAAAGAATATCCTCACTTCATCTCTCAATATGGATGAGTTTTTTCGTGTTTCACAATGCAAGAGTGCCAAGGAAATGTGGGAGGTTCATGAAGTGACTCATGAAGGAACCAATGATGTTAAGAGAGCAAGGAAGCATGCCTTGATTCAAGAGTATGAGCTATTCAAGATGAAACAAGTAGAATCTATAGCGGATGTGCAAAAGATATTCACTCAGATAGTTAACCATCTAATGGGTTTGGGTAAGGAATTTGACAAAGAGTTAAACATCAAGGTGCTGAAATGTCTTGATAAATCTTGGCAACCAAAGGTCACGGCTATCTCAGAAACAAGATATCTATCCACTTTGACTATAACTGCATTGTTTGGCAAGCTTAGGGAGCATGAGATTTAGATGCAAAGGCTTAATGAGCTTGAGTCAAGTGAGAAAAAGGTAAGAAACATAGCCTTGAAGACTAGCACCAAGAAGAATGAGGAACCCGAGGATTAGGGGGCTAAATCAAGTGAAAGTGAGAACTTGAATCTTCTTGTCAAAAGGTTTGGTAAGTATCTCAAAAGGAAAGGTAGCAAAGGTAATCCCAAGAGGTATACTTCCAAACACAATGAATCAAACTCTTCTAATTTTACTTGTTATAACTGTGGAAAACAAGGACATATCAAAATTGAATGTCCAAATGCTAACAAAGAAAAGGAGAAAAGTGTTGATAGGAAAAAGGAAAAAAACGAAAGTAGAGACGTGCATACATTGCATGGGAGTGAAGAAGCCAACTTGTGCCTCATGGCTAGTTATGAGTCATCCTCCTCAAGCCAAGTAAGTTCTCTAGACATAAATGACTATAATCAATTGTTGCATGATTTTGAAGAGTTGCATCATGAAGCAAACAAGATTTCTGCATTAAACAATCGATTGAAAGGCTTAAACAACTGGCTAGAAAACAGAGTTAGTCAACTGGAAAAAGAAACAGCTGATTTAAAAACTGATTTTGAGCATTTAGAAATGATTTACAGTAATTCAACCGATTGTTTTAGAAATCAACCGGGTAAAAAACCTTATAAAGACCTGTGCAAGGTTCACAAGAGGGGAAGAAAACTTAGAGGCTATTCTTGGTTCTCAAAACTGTGTGTTTAGCAAAGCTGGACTTGGTTACAATCCTTCTTTTCAAAAGAAAACCAAGAAGTTCTCTAGTTTTTTTTCAAAAAGTATGCCAAGTGACATGCCATTCATTTCATGCAACTATTGTATGCAAAAAGATCATGTTATTAAGAACTGTCATGCTAGAAAATATGATGTTCCTAAAGGGGTTATGAAATGGATCCCAAAAGGATCTAGAAAGGTGTAACCATGATGGACCCAATCTATCAAAGGGTACCAAGTAATCCCAATCTGTTTTGCAAGTCATAAAAGGTGATAAGAAAGATTTGTGGTACCTTGATAGTGGTTGTTCGAGACATATGACAGGAGATAAGACCAAATTTGCAAAGTTAGAGTTGAATGAGGAAGAGTTTGTAACCTATGGAGACAACAACAAAGGAAGAATCCTTGGAAATGGAGTCATAGGCAATGGATCCTCTTTCAACATCAAGAATGTGCTGCTGGTAGAAGGACTCAAACACAATTTGATAAGTATAACTCAACTATGTGATAAAGGATTTAAAGTCATGTTTGAACCAAATAGTTGTTTGATATATGATGCATGTGGTAGTATTGTTTTGATAGGCAAAAGGGTCAATAACATATACCTACTTGATCTGCATCATGCATCTTTTAGCATCCATTGTTTGCTTACAAAAGAGGATGACACTTGGTTATGGCATAGAAGACTTTGTCACATACACATGCAGCATTTCAATCGATTGAATAGAAAACAGTTGGTTGAAGGACTACCAAAACTCAAGTTTGAGAAGGATAAAGTGTGTGAAACATGTCAAAAGGGAAAACAGACCAAGGTCTCTTTTAAACCCAAAAATCTTGTTTCAACTAAAAGACCTTTAGAGATGCTTCACATGGGTCTATTTGGTCCATCTCGAACCATGAGCCTTGGTGGCAATCTTTATGCATTAGTCATTGTTGATGATTTCTCTAGGTACACATGGACTTTGTTCTTAGCTGCCAAATATGACACTTTTCATGCCTTTAAAAGACTTGCCAAAATGCTTGAAAATGAAAAGAGTTCCAAGATAGTGTCTATTCGAAGTGACCATGGTGGAGATTCCAAAATGAAAAGTTTGAACACTTTTGTGAAAAGCATGCCATTAACCATAATTTTTCTGCACCAAGAACCCCACAACAAAATGGTGTTGTTGAAAGGAAAAACAAGTCACTTGAGAAACTAGCTAGAACTATGTTGAATGAAAACTCACTACCTAAGTATTTTTGGGCTGATGTAGTCAACACTGCTTGCTATGTTTTAAATAGAGTGTTGATTAGGCCAATTTTGAAGAAAACCCCCTACGAGCTTTTCAAAGGGAGGAGGCCTGTTGTAAGTCACCTAAATGTATTTAGATGTAAGTGTTTCATCTTAAATAATGGCAAAGAAAGTCTTGGCAAATTTGATGCAAAAGTGGATGAAGGTGTTTTTTCTAGGTTATGCTACACAAAGTCATGCATATAAAGTCTATAATAAAAGATTGATGACTGTTGAAGAGTCTATGCATGTTGTATTTGATAAAACTAACCCAAAGTTGCAAGATCAAGTGTCAAAGAATGCAGATGAGGATGATCTACTGCAGGAGCAGATTTCTGCTGCAGAAAAACCCTCTGCTGTAGGAAATCAGTCGGCTGAAAAGGAAAAACAGTCGACTGAAAAAGCTGTAGACAACAACTTGCCCAAGGATTGGATCCAGCCTAGAGGCTTATCAAAGGACAACATCATAGGTGATATCAAACAGGGAGTATCTACCAGACGTAGGATTGTATTTTGTGAACATGTTGCTTTTGTATCTCAAATTGAACCTAAGAATGCGAATGATGCTTTGAATGATATTAATTGGATTGTGATTATGCAAGATGAACTCAATCAATTCATAAGAAGTGATGTGTGGTTTCTAGTGCCTAAAACTGATGATATGAATATAATTGGAACTAAATGAGTTTTTAGAAACAAAATGGATAAATATGGTAATATAGTAAGAAACAAAGCTAAACTAGTTGCTAAAGGTTATAATTAAGAAGAAGGCATTGATTTTGATGAAACTTATGCACCTGTAGCTAGGCTAGAAGCTGTGAGATTACCTTAGCATATGCTTGTATGTGTAGCTTTAAATTGCATCAAATGGATGTGAAAAGTGCATTCTTGAATGGTTCCCTAAATGAAGAACTGTATGTATCACAACCTCCTGGATTTGAGGATCATCTCTATCCTAACCATGTTTTCAAATTGAAAAAGGCCTTATATGGTTTGAAACAAGAACCAAGACAATGGTATGAAAGGCTAAGTAATTTTCTCTTATCAAAAGGTTATGCTAGAGGTGTTGTGGATAAAACACTCTTCATTAGAAAACATGATAATGATGTTATACTTGTTCAAGTGTATGTTGATGATATAATCTTTGGTTCAAATAACAACACATTGTGTGAAGAGTTTGTTTCAGCTATGCAGAGAGAATTTGAGATGTCCATGATGGGTGAGCTTACCTACTTTCTAGGGCTGCAAGTCAAACAACTCAAGCATGGAACATTTTTAAATCAATCAAAATACTGTTTTGACTTGTTGAAAAAGTTCAAAATGGAGGATTGCAAGGAAGCTTCCACTTCAATTGCAACAAATTGTCTTATGGATGCAGATGAGGCTGGCCAACCAGTAGATTCAACAAAATATAGAAGATTCGGACTATGCAGGGTGCAAATTGGATAGAAAAAGCACAAGTGGTACTTGCCATTTGCTTGGATCAAGTCTAATCTCATAGAATAGTAAAAAGCAAGCATGTGTGGCACTCTCCACAGTTAAAGATGAATATATTGCTACTAGACATGGCTGTGCACAAATCATATGGTTGAAACATCAACTTTTGGACTATGGTGTAAGGCTAAGAAAGGTACCTTTGTATTGTGATAACACTAGTGCCATCAACTTAACCAAGAATCCAATACAACATTCTAAAACCAATTATATAGAGATTAGGCATCATTTCATTCGTGATCATGTTCAAAAGGGAGATTGTGAAATCAAATTTGTTAAAACTGAAAATCAATTGGCGGATTTGTTTACAAAACCATTGGC
>Ga0209389_1000488_pt1 | contig 23739 bp, 14 predicted proteins | sample CowpearedBW_FD_187526 | JGI IMG/M metagenome (GOLD analysis project Ga0209389, IMG submission 187526) | Root nodule microbial communities of legume samples collected from California, USA - Cow pea red BW (SPAdes) (version 2) | ecosystem: Host-associated > Plants > Roots > Nodule | place: USA...
GTTCCGAGTTTACTTTCTATAAAAAAATTATAAATGTCATATTAAATCAAATATTACAATAAAATAATTAAGCAAAATAGTTAAAGAAAATAAGTTCAAACAAATACAAGTTCAATTACAGGTACTCTATATTTAACAAATTAACTACTTTAGGAGCATTTTTACGTCTATTTTTAATAAATGGAATACACTTAGAATGCTCCCAATTAAAATTAAATTTGATTCATTCCTAGATATACTTTAAATTGATTGCTAATTTCAGTTTTATATTACAACATTAAAAAACATATTATACAATTATTAAATAACTAAAAGTAATCCCTAACCCTTAATTAAAAAACCTAATATATAATATAAAATATATTACCTTTCATAAAGCTAATAAATGGAATACACTTAGAATGCTCTCAATTAAAATTAAATTTGATTCATTCCTAGATATACTTTAAATTGATTGCTAATTTCAGTTTTAAATTACAACATTAAAAAACATATTATACAATTGTTAAATAACTAAAAGTAATCCCTAACCCTTAATTAAAAAACCTAATATATAATATAAAATATATTACCTTTCATAAAGCTGTAGCACACCACCTAACAAATTAAAACCCTTAATCCCTTTCCACAAAAGGGTGCGGTGCAGCAACTGACAAGAAAAAAAGACCCACCTTTTTCGAATAGAAAACAAGAACCGACACTTAGCTAGAGAAGAATGAAAATGGAGACCACCTCGGCGACACGAACGACTGCGCGACGAGGGACAACACAGTAAGCAAGCGGTGGCACAACGAGCAACAAGAGCGACAGTGACACAATGAGGAGGCAATCGCGCGTTGAAACCCTAATCTAATCTCAACGAGTTTTTCTTTTTGTTTCCAGTTTCGGACACCAAACAACTATTGTTGATGTCATTTTGGGTTCAAAAAATTTCTCCTTTAAACTCGCCAACTCGATTGCAAACTCGCGAGTTTGGGCGAGTTGACCAAGTTCACCCCCGATTCTACCGAGTATACACCAAATGCGAGTTTGCTTTCGAGTTAACTCGAAAGCTATGTGAAGGAACGTAAACTCGTCCAAGTTAACGAGTTAACTCGCAAGTTTGATAACCATGGTTATTGGAATTCATTGCATTATCCAGTTGCCATTCTATTATGACAGCTGGAATGGATCAAGCTTCAGTCTAACTCCATAATTACGCTCATGGTAGGCATCACTATCATTACATAAAAATTTTATGAAAAAAAGAAAAAGAATAGTAAAACATAGGGAGACCACACCAAACATGATAAAATTACATTGCACACATAGAAAAAATACCTATTATGAAAAAATTAAGTAATTAAATCGGTGGAAAAAAGTAAACCAATGCAACACCTAGTTGCTCAGTAATCAAATTCAACAGCATATCACGAGATCTATCATTAGCTAACTCTCTCACATTCCAAAAAATCTTTAAAACTCATTATTGCATTTTAGAAGTCCTTGCTTTGGTATATTCGTATTAACTTTCTTTGGCCTACTCCTACCATGTTTCCTTGTACTTTGAATTGGCTCATCATCCTCTTCGGTATTAGAATCATCCCTCTCATCTCATCAAGCATATTAACCCCTTTAGAAGCTAATTTCAATTCTTCCGCAAACTGAGCTCCAAAGATCTTTGTGTGTAATCAATTCATTTTACAACTTGACAAAATTTCACTTTCCTTTTTCTCAATTTCTTTGACTTATTTATGGTAATTTGAGCTTTCAAAGCCCTATCATGGCTATAGATCCTTTTCTTAGTTGGCCTCTGCATCCAAAGTCATGTGCGTTGATACCACCAGATTAGCTTTCTCAGGCAAATTCCAGACAGTATTCCAATCACCTATGCCTATCAAATAACAGAAACTTGACTAACAATTTTCTTGTGTGGAGACAATAGGTTGAACCTATTCTCAATGGATGTTGACTTCACCAATTTTTTATTAGTCCTAAGATCCCTCCACAATTCCTTTCTCAAACCTATGGTCATGAAGTCGTTGTGTTATCAAAGTTTTAATCCTACATACATTCCAACACTCCAGAACTGTCAGAATGTGTGGATCAATATCAGAACTTCTATTAAAACCCTTCTGCTCAGTTTGTTGCCTATGTTATGTTGCTCATCAAAATGTTCAATACACCATACAACAGTGACCAATACAAAGTTATCTTCAGACTTATTTAGCTAACTCAGTACCACCTAAACTATCTAACAACTGGTATGTGGACTTAGGTGCCACTCATCACATTACTGTGAATCATCGAAATAGTGAATGAAGTTCCTAACACTAACAATGAACATGTATGCCTAGGGCATGTCCAGGTTTTCCTACTCCCTATATTGCTTCTACATTGCTTCCTTCCCTTTTATCATCTCATCTCAAACTTCATCTTAATTATAATTTAATTGTTCCTAAGATCAATAAAAAAAACTAGTTATTTTTATTCAATTTGCCAAGGATAAATCTACTTATTTTGAACTTCATCCCACTCAATGTCTCATTAAATCTCCAGTTGATAATCTTGTTCACCTTCAAGGTGTTTTGGGTCAAGCAGGTCTCTATGCTTTTTCTCATCTTCGTCAGCCTTTCTCGAAATCTTCAAGTTGTTTGATGCAGACCGCCACAATCAAATAAAATAAGGATAGAAAAGAAATGGAGTGAATATGGGAATAGTATTATTTATCGCTGAAATCTGTAAAAAGAAGAACATGCTCTAGAAAGGATACTTCCTTCTACTACCCTAGAGCAACAACTCCTTACAAAGTAGCATAACAACTACCCGGTCCCACCATACAACGTCAAAAAGCTTTCCCCCTCCCCATACTCTCATACTCCTTAATAAAAGGGATTTTATTCTCTCTATAACTAATTTTGCCAGCTCATTATTCCTTTTTGCTATATCTGATCTTTTCCCTTTTCTTTTGTTAACAATCTGCTCTTTGCACTGTGACAATCCTTTCCTCTAGCCCAATGCTTACTGCTTGATCCCTATTAGTGTTCATGGCTCTTCTATGACAATTATACTTGCTACTATAGGATATTAGGTTTTGCTTGGAGAAAATATTATCTTGTGAAAAAGCAAGAAGCAAAATGTTATTTGGTCATCTGCTAAAGCTGAGTATAGTGCAATGGCATCCCTCAGCTATGAGCTTATATGAGTAAAATGGTTCCTAAAGAATTAGGTTTTTGTAGCATTCGCAATGAAGATGTATTGTGATAACCAAACTACTCACCACATTGTTTCCAATTCAATGTTCTATGAGAGGACCAAACACATTGAAAGAGATTGTCATTTTATTTGAGAAAATTTGTCAAATAAAATTATCAACTTCCAAATGTTTTAACAAAATCCTTAACAGGTCCTCGGATTGAATTTATTTGCTCCAAGTTTTGCACAAACAATTTGTATGCTCCAGATTAGGGGGCATTTTAGAATAAATATTGTTAAATAGGATTTATTGTCAGATATTGTGTGCTTTGAGCTGAATCTAGTTCCTAGATGTATCTCTTAGAATTCTCTTCTCTTCCCTCTCATACATTGTATATGATGTATCCAAAATGATTATAAATATGAAATCCTAAGAGAGGGAAACACACGCTGTCAAAATTCACTCTAGTATTGCCGTGTATCTTTCTCAAGTATCTAAACTCCAAGCCTCTACCCTATTGGCATCATGTGTTTCACAAACAGCATACCTCAAAAATGGACTACCCTTTATTTCTTATCTTTGATTTTTCTTGAAGCAGAGAGGCGCAAGCAAAAAGAATAAGGAGAAGAATCTTCTTCCTTTCTCATCTCCCTCATGACATACAATCCATTTAATGTAACATTACATAAAAAAATAGTTTAATACAGATGAATTGGAAGGATAGTAACTTATTTTCTCATATGCCACAGACTTGAATAGTTTGAGGCTGGCTCTCCTTTATCCAGGAAAAATATGACATTCTATGCAAGTGATAACATGTTATGCATAAATAACAACTCCAGAGAAATACCTTTAATATCTCAATATTCGTTAATTCATTGGCCCTGTCGCTGAGCAATCTTAGCATCTGAATAAACCTCTCAGTGTAAAGATTTACCATCAATTGGAATATTTCATATCTGCCAGAATTAAAAAATTGAATTAGAACAAAAGAAACATGTACATAAAGAAGCCTGTTGTAAATAGCAGGTTATTAAGATAAAAAAAATGTCCAATATCTCTATAATAATTAGGAAAAAAATTTATTTAGATTCTTCCAGTTTATTTCAGCATATCATTTATTTACTTTTTTTTAACTTTTGGTTATTAGAATGTAATGTGTGATTGATAAATAATTCTTTATTTTTCAAGTTGGTACAAGAGAGCCCGGTTTCTATTGCCTTCTTAACTTAAGTCATTGTCATTGAGGTTAGTTGTGGAACAGAAAGGTGTGCCCCACTCACTGCTGCCACATATAGGGTCGTCAGGACCTCTTGCGGGGTGGCATCTTATTTAACTTTGGTTTGGTTCCAATGCCAAACAGGTTTTCCATTTTACGAATCAAAGTGATAAGGGTTGAATTTTTATTATCTCTTTGTTTGTGTGTTTTCCAATGTAAGTATGAAAGCTTTAAAGGAGGAACTAGATCATTTGAAAACAATGAATCAATCAATGACTAAATCATCTACGTTGTATACCCTACCCATGAAAGGTAACAGTAAATTCAATACAATTGAACCTTTGTCTAAGAGTGTTTAGATTCTTGATTCACAAACAACTGATCACATGACTCCTTTTCCTAAGCTCTTCAATTCGTATGTTAAATTGCCCAAAGAACAACTCATTAGAATTGCAAATGGTGATAGGGTACTCATATTCAAATCTGGGAATATCACTTTAGAATGATCTATTGTATTAAAAGCAGGATGTCTTACATGTCCCAGAACTAACCAATAGCCTTATCCCTATACAAAAGCTTACAAACGGTTTGAATTGTTCAGCAACTTTTTTTCTCTTCTTATTGTGTATTTTAGGACCTTGACATGAGGAAGACAATTTTAATTGCCAAGGAGTAAAGTCAGTTGTACCTATTGGAACTCAAGGGCCAAATCAAACACAAAGGTCATAAGACAATAAGCAATGTCAGAAACAAGGATAAATTCCCAAATATGGCTTCATCATAAAAGACTTGGGCATCCCTCTTTCAACCTTATAATATCTTTGTTCCCTCATTTGTGCATTACCTAGTCTATTGAGTCTTTCAAATATGATAGTTGTCTACTACCCAAGCATCATCGTGCATCTTATCCCTCATCTGGTAAAAAGAGTATTTTTCCAGTTGACAGGATTCATTATGATGTTTGGGGACCTATTTTAGAATCTATTTCTGGAGAAAAATGGTTTGTAACTATTTTGATGATTAAACTAGTGTAATGTGGACATACCTTATGAAAAGTAAATCTAAGGCCTTCCAATTTTTTGTTAATTTTGTCTATCTTTTCCAAAATCTATATCACCATGGATATCACCTTTCAGGAAACAATCCTCTACCAATAAATGCTTGTTATATTAAGTGAATAGAGTAGTTTGACTGCGGTACTCGAACATGGACTTAGGATGTGTTCCACAAAGAAGCCAAGACAAGGTCAAGGCAGCACTAAGAGAACAGAAGGATACCCCAAACAATGGTTTTGTTGGACAGTGCTAGATTAAGTTCTTCAAATGATCATTGGTTTTTCTTTTTTCTATTTTAAGTTGGGTTACTTTCACTACAAGCTGAAAACTATGCCTCAGTGGAACGTTGTTAAGATATATTATAATAATAAGGAATGTGGGGGCTCTGGGCTCAACCTATTAGTATAAGTAATGAATGAATATTAAATTTAAATTTAAATTTAAATGTGTATAAGTAATGATTTGATTGTATTAATGACTGATTCCCTTTACACTCCACTATGTTATTAAGGATATACACACACGTGTATCTCTGAGACACAACATTCTCATATCTTTCTCCTCCTAACATGTATTAGATAGAGGTAGGAGGTCAAGTTATGACTTGGAACCATTCTAAGTAACTAGTAAAAGATTTTGTTCTCAATGTCTCACATTTTCTGTTATTCCTTTCTTTCTCTATCAACTTTCACAATACTCTCATATTTCAAAAAAACCTACTCACCAGAAAAACTAATTTGAATTTTTTTAAAAACCTTTGATGATATAAAAAGCACATGTCATACCTAAACAGGGAGAAATTACAGAACAAAGCACATCAAAAATATCAAAATGACAGCTTTAATTAGCAGAAAGTTTGTTCAAAAGATGTGAAGATTGAAAAGGTAGTATATTCAATGTAGAGCAAACCTTGGAGGAAAGCAGGGGGCTACGTAGTCATAGACATCTCCAAGCTCTTCACCAATCTATATGCCACTCAAGTAAAAAGGTCTATAAGTAATAGAGAATAATACTGGACTTCACGTACAGAAAGCTGAAAATGATGATATTTTGAATAATTACATTAACAATTGTACTGTAAATAAGAGATCACGACAAATATGGAATTCCTTCATAGCATGCATCACTTGGTATAATTTAATTGACAAAAGGATAGGGGGGAGAGGGTGAGTCAGAACATTTATTATTAAACTTGAGATTAAAATTATACAATATAACTTTCCAACCAATAATATATCAACTTATACAAAAATGAATATATTAAGTAAAACAAGATTTTCGCATTGCACTTTCACTACTAACAGCTTACTTAAGCAGTATACTCGACAATTAAAATTTTAAGTGGGATATGGAGAAGATACACCATTTAAAATGGAATATGGAAGCCCTTCCGCATTCATTTCCAATTAAAATATAAGCAAGTTTACTCAAATCATAGTTTATAACACTTAACAATATGGTTTCATAAGGAATGGTCATTACATTTTGGTAAACTGTTTATAATGCTGTTCTTCCAGAATGGAATCCATTCTTTACAGGTGAAGCCAAGTGGCAAACCCAATTGTCCAGTCTTTACCAAGCATAAACTTTAAAATGCAATGACTAGCTAAATGTTAGTTATACAAGTCCATCATATACCCAACCCAATCTTATTGAAATATGAGCATTTATTGATAGTTTTAAATTAGACTTAATTGATTAAAGCTAATTGTTTCTACCATGTAAACAGGATATCATCTCATGAATATCTGAGATATTCCAACACTTTTCAAGTAAACGTGTATGTATCATTTTGCCAAGATTATCAAATATATAGTTGAGCCAGGTATCCATAGGCCTAATTCAAAATGTCTGGAGGTTGATCATTGAGTATACAAATGATTTTGCAATCTGCCTAACAGAAAGTTATAAATGTTATTAGAGTATACAATGTTATAAATGCTTTTACAGAAAGTAAAAAGATCAGAAGCTAAAATTTAGTCAAACATACCGCTCGTGCTTCCTCTAAAGCTGCTTTCAAGTCCTCAAACACATACTGGTTCATAAATGAAATTAACAGTGAGTTGCATAGAGAATAAAAAATTTACATTGGTGCACAAGCAAGTCAGTGTCTTCATACTTGTAACAGGAAAGGGAACATGTAGAACAGTAATATTGACTAACCTCAGTGAGAAGCTTGTTAAACCGTCCTTCTACAGTCTTCCTTATTTGTTCATAGCATTTATCCTTATAGCCTTTCCCCTGAACCTTTAGTTTTTGCTGTGTCAAATTTTTTGAAGAAGCCAATGAGCTTGTCGATTTTCTGTAATTTATCAATGAACAGAATTTTTAGTATGAGGGTAGGGTGGTTTGGGGCTTTCCTGACAGATCAACATGGTATACAGAGTAAGAAGAGAAGAGATGAAGATGTTGGGAAAACAGTTAAAAAAATGAGCACATGTCTCATGAAAAAACATGCAGGTATAACAGAGAAATAAGACAATTTTTTTAATTTCATGGGAATGAATAAGAAAGTTCTAAAGTATGCCATACTAAATTTATATAAGTTTTTTCAATATGTTTCATATGTAACATTGCAACTGGTACATGGATTGCTATTATTAACTTAAGCAAGCTAGTAGCACAGCTGTCAATGGCAAGTGACAGCCCATGGCAGAGGCCAAACATCCCCCATCGTATCATGGTAGATTGCAGCACAATCAATGCAGTAGAAAGCCGAGCAATGTTAGAAAATGTAAAATTTAATAAAAGTAATCATAAAAATTAAATAAAATTACTGAGTAGCTTATATCAAGAACATTTTAGGCAAATAGTTCAAAATAAAAACTTGAAATTAAAGAAATAGTGAATTTTCACATTTCTCAACAGGGGAAAAAGGAATAAATACATAAATAAATCAATAAAGTCTCTTCTCAACAAGTAACATGTACCAATTTCCTTTTAAAATAAAATATTTTTCCAATAGAGTGTGAGTAAAATTGAAATTACCAGGAAAATCAAGCATTGACTAGCAAAAGCTAGAACACATTATTATGTAATGGTGAGAAATAATGCGACCAACGAAATGTCAAAGACAGACAAGCAATGTCTGGAACAAAAATGATCTAACGCAAATTTCACCAGACTCGATGGCCAAAAATGTACAGAGAAAAGAAAACAACATTGTTCACATTAAACAAGACAACCCCACCCAAATAAGAACACAGTAACAAAAACAAGAAAAAAGGGAGTCATGGACAATGAGCAACTAAAAGAGAACCAGAAAAAAGGAATGGATGGAGAGATTGAAATGTTGAATTTAGAAAAATTTGGTGATTTTGACCAAATCGGTGAATAAGATGAACTATATATTAAGAACATCAGAATTCCATAGTTAGAACTGATTAAAAGAACAGAAAAAAAAAAATCTCTAACAACCACGAATTAGATGTACAATCTCAAATCAAAATCTAGAAAGCACCGCCTATACTCCAAAGTGAATCTTAAACCAACACCTATCTCATATCCAGTCAGGTATTCTCAGATACAACCCATACCTTTAAACTATTTTCTGAACTTTTTGTAACAATAAGTGTAGCAATGATTAAATAAAGGCATAAACGTATGTGCAATTTTGGTCGTTATAAAATTTTAATTTCAGATTTGGTGTTTAAGTTTTCCAAAATTAAGCAACTTTGATCCACAGTTAATAATATATCATCTAATCGATAATAGAAAATGTTAAATATATATGTTAGAATAACATCCATTAAAGTTTGTTTTTAAGCCTTACCATGAATATATTAAGTGGATAACTAATTGACACTGTTATCACTTGCAAACATGTAGCAATTTTTATAGTAAGCAAATGACAAAATAAAAGTGGACAAAATGGCTTAACTTCGGAAAATTAGGGGAATAAATTTCCAAGGACAAAAATTGCACATTTGAAAAACTATGGGGACCAAAATTACACATTTTATTGAAGCCTTTACTTTACGTTAGAATGTGTATTCTTAATTTATGATTTCAATAATATAAATTTTATTAATTTAACAATGTTAAGAATCTTGAACATATTCCTATTGATACTCAGATCAATTACATTAATCTTATATTTATGTTATTATTAACATAAATAAGATAACTGAATATTTTATGATCATATTTTCTCCCCCGTTTGTTGAATAGCTCTATTGTAGTCTAAACACAAAATTAATCATAGTTCAATGTACTCAACATGGTATCAACATCCCAACGAGAATGTTTTCCTTCTCTGCTCATAGGTGTAATTTTTTTCAAAAACATTTTGTCTTATATTTTTCCTACCACGTTTCGTTTTTCATCACTGTCTGCAACTTTCCAACCATCCTTTTCCAACTAGCAAATGCCACAGTTGGCATCACCTTGTTGTGCAATGACCAAAGCTACCACATCCTTTAAGCATATTTTATCTATGGCAGTTCTCACGTCATCTAAATATTAATGCTTTGCAATAGCTATCAAGCTCTCCCAGCAATTTTGTCTCTAAGCATCTTTTTCCACTCTCCAGTAGCCATCATATCCTCTTGAGCACTTTTGCATTTAGGTAGCCATCCTGCCTTTTGACCACTTTTCACACTAGTAGTAGCCACTTTGCTCTCCAAGTAGTTGTTGCAACAATTGTTGTGCCCTCCAAAAACTTTTTTGCTCTTTGGCAGTCGTCATGTCCATTGAGCCTTTTTGCGCTTTGCAAACCATTGTGCCATCTAACCATTTGTGCTCCCCAAGCTATTTTTGCTCTCCCACAATGCCCTTCAAACATTTGCTATTTTTGCTCTCCCACAAGGAAGTGAACATAAACTTTAAAACAAAAAAGGATGGATGTCCTAGACAACAATGGAGAAGCCAAATTTTAGAGGACTCAAAAGAAGTGCAAGACTGGAGAGAAGAGGTAGTTGTTTGCTTACCGATACTATTCTTAGTTTCCAAGTTGTTAAAACACTACAACTCTCCATATTCCTTAACAAATCCAATCGTCACATAGTCTATTGCACCAGAATTTCGAACCCAAGAGTCCTTACATAAAGTTTTAGAAACATTAAAAGAAGAATTAGAGTTTGTTGAGAATAAAGAAAATAGGGTTTGAGATTAATCTCCCTTGTGTATAAACCACACATAGGGTAATCTATTTATAATAGAGAGAGGTACAATTAAAAAGAGTAACTGAAAATAAATAGAGTAAATAGAAGATATTGTTTCATATTGTGATTAATAATATCTAACAATATCTTAATAATATCAAACAATATCTAACAGAGTTTTTACCAGTTATGGATAGAGAGCAAGTACCAAAAGGTGGCTTACTTATAGACTCCATAAGAGTTTTCAAAATTTTGAAGATGCCTGATAAGCTTTCCTTGAGGATTGTCCTTTTAATTCAGCTAGACTATTGAGAGTTTTCTCCTTTCCATGAAGCTTTAAGCAAGTGTCCTTGGTGTGCCCAGATTTCTCACAATGAGAGCACCAAAGCTCTTTTTGACCTTTTAAGCTAAGTTTAATACTTGCAAGGTTTGAAATCCCAAGTTTGGAAGTCTTTTCGAAAAACATGGCAACTCCTTCAATGGAGGGCTCATCCATCATGACCATTCGACAAGCCTCCTTACCTCGAACACCCAAGAAGTTGAGCCTGAATAGGATCATAATCAGGATTCAATCCTGATAAGAACATAAATATCCGAGATTGTTCAACAAACTGAGCAAGTGTGATAGCATCTTTCCTATTCTCAAGCTTCAAATTTTGATACAAGTCCAACTCAATCCGCAGAGCCTTCAACATTCCATAATATTCTGAAACAGAGAGAGTTCCCTGCCTGGTACCAAAGATCTTGCTTTCTAACTCATAGCATGTAGAGATGTTTTGTTGCATAGAATAAGTAGTTGTAAGGTCCTCCCAAATTTCACAGGCACTAAAGCAGAACATCTAGTTTATACTTATCTTTGTAGTCATAGATCCCCATAACCATGTAATGATTTGTGAGTCATCATTATCCCAAATCTGAAAATTAGGATTATCTAGAGAAATGGTCTCTCCTTCAATATGATTGAGTCTTCCCGTACCCTTAAATGTACGTCTGATCAATTGAGCCCATTGGAGATAATTACGATTGTTAGAAGGTGAACTTTAAGCCTAACTTAACCTAACAAAATCGGTTTGTAAGGTAAGGTTTGCACCTACTTATATACTATGAAATTGTCTTATCTCTAGTCGATGTGAAACTTCCAACACCGACCATTAAGGTGGTTGTCATCAAGCAAGTGCGGAAGATCAGCATTGCTTAGTGGAGTTGCCAAGCCAAAAAATAAATAATAGAAATTCCTTAACCCTCTCATAAATGAAAATGAAAGGTAAGACAAAAAGTGAAAACAACGCCACAGCATTTGTGATGGCAACAGTGTGACAGCAGCAACGATGCAGCAGCGACGATGACTGCAGTTATGCAGCAGTGATGATGACAGCAGATGGGGCAGCAACGGTGACAACCAAAACTTGGGGTACTATAGGCAACCCAATAATTTAAAAACTTGGGGTACTATAGGCAACCCAATAATTTAAAAAAATGGCTGCACTTCAGACAGCGCTAATGAGAACCGTAACTAAGACGGAAAAGAAATGGGAAGCAAGAATCCCAAGATCGGGAGTTCTGATACCAACTTGAAAGGAATAATTTGAAAGAAAGAAAAATCTTATTTTGTTAATTCATATGAAATAGTACATCAACTTCTAAATATAGAGAACTCAAACCCTAAAATAATAATTACAAGAGATCTCTAGAATCTTCTAACAACTTCTAGTAATACATTTAATATCCTATCAACAACTTTAAATATTGCATTTAATATCCAACTAATAACATACATGATATATAATATTTTATTTTATTGTATTGGAGATTCACAAGGATTCCCTGATATGACTATCATTTGTATATACAAAGATTAAATGATTTTTAATATCTTAATTTAAGTAATAGTCTCAAAGTTCTTTTGTTGAACGAAAGAAAGATACATAGACGGAGGATAACAACATTCTCCTGGAAAAGAAACAAGATAAATCAACCACGTCACTCTTAGAGAATTGAATGCCTTCCTCTGTTTTTTAGATGATTTCCCAAAACGGTATATAAATTAAATGCTGTAAAACTATCAGGAAATCGTATAACAAGGTAGAAGCAAGGATTGTTGCTCCCATGGCTATAGATTTTCAAGATCACACAATTGATCTGACATAATGGAAATTAATTAAAAATATTATAACATACATGCCGCTCTTACGAGGATTTGCAACTGGTGCAATTTCAGCATCCCCTTCAGCCTCTGCTGCTTCTTCTGCAATCTGTTGATCAAGTATCTCCTGCATTTCAACAACCCTGGAATGTTGAAAACAAAGGGAAAATAAGATTATATTATTTTTTGAAAGAGTAAAATCATCTACAAGCTGATTAGAATTTCCAATCATCCAAACTAACATCTAAAACTGAAGGTAATGAAATGACTGGGAAAAAAATAAGTGCAATTAACAATCAACAACATACCGTACAGCTCGAACTAAAGTCTGTGGGCTGCAAAGGAAAAGAAATAATAATTAAAATAGAGCGTTGCAGATCATACTACAATCAAAGTATATACTTTATTTTTAACAGCACAACAAATCCAATCATGCTAAGTAAATAGGATATAGACGGTAGCCACCAAATTTTCATTCCTATATTTTCAATTTCTTACCAAGCACAAACTACTGCTCTAGCATCTATCCCTGCTAAAAAGTATACCAAACAACTAGAGAGGGTTTAGACCAGCATTCCATTTACACCCAAAAAACTCCCTTTAATACAAGAAAGTTCATAATTGTCATTGCCATTGCTTGTACACTAGCAGTCTCACTATGCAGCCACAGAAAGGAATTAGGGTTTCGGTACTTATAAGCCAAGGCACTACTTCTGACTTTTCAAATTTTCCTGCTTTGTAATTATAAATATCATCTCTTTGGTCACAAACAAATGATGATGTTAGTGTGATTTTTTTAACTGAAAAAATATTAATAAGAATATTCTTGAAACTATATACTAGAGAAATTAAAATTAAAATAATATTCAATTATAACAAAATATACTTAGAATCTTACATCTCTGAAATATCGTTTAAAAATTGACTATAAATAGCTTCTTAACTGTCTAATAACTATTATATTAAAAGTTATGCCACCACAGTGATGGATAGAATAATACCTCAAAGATATTAATGAATTAATTTGAAATAATTAAAATTTAAGAAACTATTTTGCTGATCAAACTTTTAAGAGACTAATATAAGGAAATTTTAAGCAAAACTAGTTTAGAAACATAATTTTAGAAAGAATAAGTAATATTAAATTAATTTACTTGAAAATTTGCTACAAAAGAGGTGTTATATTTTTCTTAAAAATATAATTGAAAGCTAATAAATATTTTAAAGATTTTTTAATGGAATCTTGAAAATGCTTCTTGACTTGTAAGGCTTTAAGCACTTTATTTCTCTGACTTTTTGTGCAATCTACTTTATGTTTTGGTAATGATGGCAGTGTATAAAGTGGGTAAATTAACTCATGCTGAACATTTACATATACAGCCTTAATTATTTAAAATATAAAAAATAAAATAAAATAAAATAGTGGTCATCCCGCTAACTGTTATTCCACTGCCCCACTTTTGCAATCGACGGCTCCATGCTTTTACAAACACAACATTTAAATTTTAATATATGTTAAAGCAAAATCTGACACTTCATGATTGCAAAAAAGAAGACTGATATCACCAAGCCTTAAAATTCTAATAAACAATTAAGCAAACAAATGACTCAAATCTGCAAACCAAACTCAATAGAAAATGCATTAATTTCAAATATCACAGGTAGCACTCAAAAGAAGTTAAGAAGGATAGCTTCATCCAAACAATAGACCATGTTATTCTAGATGTTAATATTCAAAACAGTGCACAAACCTTTCTTTAGAAAGTTTATAAAGATTGGAAACATGTCCCCATAGCGTTTTCTCAAAGGTCTCCCAGGTTCGATCTACATCTTCAAAATATTCTCTGAGACATACACAAGATGTGGAAAAACAGATACTTAGCCTTAAATTTGTAAAGTAAATCATCAAAACAGAATCATTATAACAACTCAAAATATATATATGTGTGGTCATCTTTCATATACTTACACTCAAGTTCTAAAAGCATGTAAACATGAAATCTTCACGATGCAAGTGTTTAACCCTTGATTTTCATGAGTTTGTGTATAACATAAGTAGTTCAATCACCAAATTTGATGATTAATGACCATTAAAAGGCTCAATTCAACCAATAAAATAAATAATGACTTTAGCCACAACTGGATTGGTGTTTCAAACCAATGGTCCAGTGACCCCTATAAGCCCAGCATAAAACAAATTAAATAAAGAAACATGCAGAACAAACAACAAGTAGTCTAGTAGATACCTTTACACCGGTAAAAAGCGGTGACTAATGCAATAAAAGAACAGAAATTTGACCTATTGATGATATACTAAATTTTATAGTTGCAAAAAAAAAAAAAAAAACAGAACTTTAAATACTGCCCTGCCTTTGCAGTTCAATCAAATGGCATGTCCTCTTGATTGTCACAAGCATTCAATAACTATATTTGTATTTGATCAAGAGTTATCAACATTTTCTTGGTGCCAAACCAATAATTGTAATTTTTAGCAAATCTCACATTGTTAGTTCATTCTTACCACATTATATTTAATCATGTGAAGGAACCCCAGTTGGGTTTAAAATCTATCAAGTAGTTTTGATATAGACTTGACAATGCAAAGCATATATAAATATGATGTACAAGGTACAAAAGGATGTGCCAAGTCCCACAGGATAAAAAAATTAAGAGATAATCTTCTCGGGTTACCTTCTTTTAAGAGAATATAAAAAACTTCCACGCTGTAGAATACTCTTTTAAAAACTTCTTAATGCAACATAATGCATAACTAACAACCCACCTACATATTTCTCAATCCCCTCCAACACCATGAATTGACTATAGGAATAACAAAGTCTGCATCCGAAGAGCCTGAAAGAACTTCTAATGATGAAAGAATTTTCAATCATCCATATAATGGAGCACAAAATAAAACACCTATTTTTTTAATAAGAAAGTTGAATAGATCCCGTTATGTGATTATTAGTTACTTCAATCAGTTTTCTCAAAAATAAGAAATATTCCGATTTTGTCAAAGGAAACTTCTTAGACGAACTGAGCAGACAGAGAAGATGAACAGTGCACAAAGTATTTTATTGATACTGAAAAAGTAGTTCAAGTCACGTACAATGATTATTTATAAGAGATAGATTCTGTTTACTAAACCAGAACCTTACAGCTGTCACAGATGAAACTAAACAGAATACAATAGAAAATACAACGGTACACAAAATACATTTGAACTAACTAGATATTACTCTAATAAAACTCAACACTCCAGTACTACAAAATAAAATATTCATAGCAACCACTACCAAAGTCTCTGATAAAAATAGCCACAAATTGGATGATTAAAGTATCAATTTTAAAGATTTGAATGACCAATAAAATAATTTAAAAGTGCAACACTGACTACGCAATTAAATGGTTCATTACATATCGATGAGGGCTTATGCAGATGGAAATTTTCATTCCCAAATCTGTAGCAGCCCCCTCCAGGATTCTTGCTTTCCCAGACCATGAATGTGACAGTGCACTAAAAAAGACACACACCTTAGCCTTCCAACCTCTTCCTTGTGAGATGCAGCAGCTGCCAACGCAAACCTTCGTTTTCCATCCAATGCAGTTAACCTCTGCAAAATCAATAAAAGTTAGAGATAAAATGGAAAATGAAGTTTCAAATGCACTTTAGATTTGAAAAAAATTATGTCATTCTATAATAGAACCAATAGCTTACACTCTAAGGAAGACCAGCATTACCTCATAAGTGTTGACAATTTCTTTGTCATCACTTAAAGAATCCCGAGCTTCTGCTGCCTCAACAGAGATAGACATCATACCTTCAACATCCTATCATAAGACCAAGAAAACAGCCAAAATCATAATGACAGGATATGCACATACCAGTACATGTGTACAACTGAGTTTCAATCATTTAATTTAAATGGGGACAAATGACTCACAATCATAAGTTTGTACAAACCATTCTAAAAATGAAAAATTAACCAAGTTAAAAACGTTTGAAACAGTGAAGGCAGCATTTGAGGCAATAACCTAAATACATAATTGCATCTGCAAATTTAACAGTGATTATGCAAGGTACAAAGGAAGAAACACCCATTTTCTGATAGTTGAAGATAACAAGCTCAATACTACTGCAGAAAACTGGGAGAGGGAAAGTTCTAAGTAACGACTCTTAACTATGAACCAGTAGAATGAGTATTGGCAATTAGCATTTTAATCTAGAAAACCACCTTCAAGGTTGTGTTTAAGTTATTTCTTGCATTGCTGAGTAACTTTATCTGATCATGGTTGTCAATTAATGTTTGGCATTCCTGACATAACCTGATACAACAAGAAATCAAAGAATCACAGTAAGTTCCAAGTGAAAAATACTGGTCGTAAGCTTATTATCAAGACCAAGCAAACACCCTCTAGTAGGTGAAAATAGTTTCAGTCTGTCTCATTTCTAACATACTTCTCAATAGAGACAAAGTTTTCACGAAGCTGATTTATTGTCTTTTCGGATAAGGATAGTGATTTTAGTCCAGCTTGTGACTGCTCAACCTGCAGCAATATTTTGGGCAAAGCACATCAAGATATGAGATTTAGTACCTCGGTTAGGTCAATATCAAGAGCAATAGCATTTTCAAGGAAACACATGTTTAATGTACTAGATAAACAATGACATGCCATCAATTGAGATCTCAATTAAATTTCAGTTTCCAAGTTCTGAAATAATAAAGTCATGGTGTAAGGAAGTAGTAAGCCTGAAAACATTTTATGTTTAGTGGCGTTTGGCAAGGAGGAAGAGGATAAAAATAGACTTATAAAAACTATTCCTTTTGTCTAACCCTGTTAAAGTTCAGTCATGAGCTTCTAAAGTTAATTCGTGATGTTCTCTTGCTAACATATAATGAAGCAAAAGATATGCCTTTTTCTTGTACCCACACCTATTTATAATCTTCAATAGTTCTTTTAACACACCCATTAATTAACATACAAAAAGCAAAAAACCTACCCTATATAACAAACATTTTCCAGGAGATCCTTTAATGTACTTTAATATACGAATGATTGAATGACTGTGTTCCAATGATCTTGACATGGGGAATTAAGAATTGGCTCATCACACTGACTACAAAGGAAATGTCAAGATGAGTAACTGTAAGGTAATTTAATTTTTCAACCAATTGTCTATACCGCTCAGGATCTGAAAAAGACTCCCCCTGATTTGGTAGGAGTTTGGTATTAGGATTCATGGGTGTGTCAACAAGTTTTGAATTCATCAACCCAGTTTCCTCCAAAATATTCAATGCATACTTCCTTTGAGATATAACAATACCATCGTTGGATTGTGCTACCTCAACACACAAGAAATATCGGAGTTTGCTAAGATCTTTCGTTTGAAAATGGTAGCAAAGGTGTTGTTTCATCTGGGAGATGTCATGGTGGTCACTACTTGTAAGAACAATGTCATCAACATATACTATCAAATAGACACATTCAGCACTTGAGTGACGATAATAGACTGAATGATCTGCCTCACTTCGAGTCATACTAAATTGTTGAACAACGATGCTAAACTTTCTAAACTAGGCCCTAGGAGACTGTTTTAGGCCATATAAAGATTTGTGAAGACGACATGCCAATCCAGAAGACTCCCCCTGAGCAACAAATACGGGAGGTTGTCCCATATAAATTTCTTCCACCAAATCTCCATTGAGGAAAGCATTTTTGGCATCCAGTTGATAAAGATGTCATTGTTAAAGAGCAGTCATAGCTAAAAATAAGCGAACAGAAGCCATATTTGCCACTAGAGAGAAAGTATCACCATAATCCAATTCAAAAATTTGTGTGTAGCCTTTGACTACGAGTCGAGCTTTGAGGCGATCAATAGTACCATCAGGACCAACTTTGATAGCAAAAACTCACTTGCAACCAACAACAAATTTCCCATATGGTAATGGAACGAGCTCCCAAGTTCCACTATTCTTAAGAGCACTTAGTTCATCTAGCATGGCCTGACGCCAACCAAGATGGGCTAAGGCTTCACAGACAGATTTAGGAATGGACATAGAAGAGAAAGACGAAAGCTAGGTATAAAAAGGTGAAGATAATCTATGGTAACTCAAAGCAATATAATGTGGAGAAGGATTACAAGTAGAACGTATACCTTTACGAAGGGTAACAGGAAGGTCACACTCAGTTGTCAGATCCAGAGGAGACGAAATAATTGGCACTTAAAGTGAGTCACTTAGTGGTTGTTGGGGACAATGTCTTCAACTATAAACCTTAAGAGGTGGTGGAGGAGGGGAATCTAACGGTGGACTATGCACAATAGGAGGATCACATATAATAGGAATAGTGACCGTAGTAGATGGAGACATATCAGAAGAAGGACCCTTAAAGTAAAAAGAAAACTCATTGAAGGTTACATCTGCAGACACAAAATAACGATTAAGAAAAGGAGAAAAACACTTGTATCATTTTGTAATTGAGTAAATCCTAGAAAAACATATTTGTGTGATCTAGGAGATAACTTATCAAAACCAGGATCAAAATTATGAACAAAACATGTGGACCCAAAAACTTTAAGGGGCAAGGAATGGAGAGGTTATGAGGAAATAAAATAGAATGAGGAATTTTGTTATCTAAAACCAAAGATGGCATACGATTAATAAGAGAACATGTAGTAAGAATAGAACCACCCCAAAAATGTTAAGGAACCTCACCATGAATTAAAAGGATGAGAGTTGTTTTAATAAGGTATCAAATCTTGTGCTCATCCACCCCATTTTTGTTGAGGTGTATAAGCATATGAAGTTCTATGGAGAATGCCATGAGAAGCCACAAATTGATTAAAAGAATTTGAAAGATATTCACGACCATTATTACTTGCAAAATTTGAATAGAAACACCAAATTGAGTTTTAATTTCATTATAAAATGTTTGAAAGATAAAAATAAAGCAGAATGATTTTTCATTAAAAATAACCAAGTACATCTGGGAATAATCATCAATAAAAATAACCAAATATTGAAAACCTAAATTAGACTTAATATGATCAGGTTCCCAAATGTTAAAATAACTTAGGCAAAAGGGGATAAAGCACGCTGTGAAACACTACTAGGAAACGAACTACGACTATGTTTACCTAATTGACACGACTCACACACCAAACTAGACAACTTGGATAAGCGGAGAACAAGATGTTGTAATTTGGCCAAACTAGGAAGACCTAACTAAGCATGAAGGAGAGAGGGATACTTCATAACTGTGCCAACATGTGTAGAAGGGCAGAGATGATAAAGACCATGAGACTCACATACGGTGCCAATCACCTATCTCAAACTCTAGTCCTGTAAACAAACAGAAGTTTTGATAAAAGAAATAACAGAGTCAAGAGAACGAGTTAGACAACTAATGAATAATAAGTTAAAAGGAGATCTAAGGGCATAAAGAACATTATCAATGGATAAAAAAGGAAAAAGGTTAACAGTCCTAACACCATGAGCTAAAATCGTAGACCCATTAGCAATTGTAATAGAAGGTAAAGTATTCGGAGAGGATAAAGAGGAAAACAAATATTTGTTACCAATAGTATGATTTCTGGCTCTTGAGTCGAAAACCCAAGGACTAATAGAAGAAGATTGAGTCAGACCAACAAAAGATATACCTGTACGTACAACAGAAGTAGTGGAACTAGAGGTCTTACGATCCTCCCACCATTTAAGAAAGTCATTGAAGAGAGCAAATTTGTCGACAGGAGCAGATGAAGGAGATCCACAACAGATGATTGTGAGGGAGGATCAGTTTGAGCAACAGCAGCAGATTGAGGAGGACAAGCTGTAAAGCATAACACCTGTCAATTTTGTGGCCTAGCTTACCACAATGGTCACACTTGGGACGTCCTTTGCCTGGCTTGCGAGAGCGATTGCGATCATCAGGTTGAGATGCCAAAACATGAAGCTCATTAAGAGGCTTACATGGCACACAGCAAAGGGTGGAACAAGTAGAAGTAAAATTGGGAATAACAGGGGAACCCAAGATCTGATCACAGACATGAGAATATTTATTAGCAAGTTCGTGTAAAGTCAAAACCACAAAGAACTTTGACTGTTGCTCTAATTCGTGAGCAGGAGTAGAGGCAGGAGGTAATAAATAACTCATGAAATTCATGAAAAAGAGCATGCATCTTACCCAAATAATCAGTTATAGGGTCCTGATTGCGAGGAGCAACAATATCAAAAAGGTTGTGACAAATACAATAAAGACGCTAAATATCATTGGTGAATAACAATTTGGCATGTTCCCATACTTTAGAACATGTGTCGTAAGCCCAAAACATTTGTTTTAAAGAGGATTGGATCGTATTCTCGAGAACCATGTGTATATGAGCATCAATTCCCTTCCAACAAGAAAAATCACCAGGAGCAATATCAGTCACTTTTTGAATAAGATGATCAAGATACCCCTGACTCTCAAGCCAAAGTTTAATGTTTGATGCGCAAGTCGCATAATGCATGCCATCTAACTTATCAATGGGCAAATTCACATTGACATAGTTAGTGAAGATGGACTGGTCAGACACACTATAAGAGATTTCAGAATTGGAAGAGGTAGCGGAAGATAGAGAAAAACCTTAAAATACCAGTGAGGTTCAATTGGATCAATGAGACCAAATCCATAAAGAACGAAACGAGGCGATTCCAGCGCAAGTGATCACTATAAGAGAGGATGGACGACACGCCGCCAATCGCAACGGCAAAACGGGAGGAGGCACGGTTGCGAATGTGTGAGGGTGTCGCTGCTCCCATGGCAACGATTCTTGCGACGTTGAGGTCGCCTAGCCGTGGCAATCAAAACCGTGTGATCGCCGATCGAAACTAACACTTCGGCCACGGTAATGACAACAGTTGCACTGCTAGGGGCGACGAAAAAAAAATGCCAAAATAACCTTAAACTCTAGATACCATGTTGAATATTGAGAAAAACTGTACAGGGTTAATCTTCCTTGTGTCTAAATACACAGAGTTAATGTATTTATAATGAAGAGTGATACAAGTATATATGGTAATCAATCATAAATATGGTAAATAGAAGATATTGTAATAAACAATATCTACCAATATCAAAGAATATCTATTTTTTCTAATAAACAATAGACACTATGTTTCCCTAATTAATGCGATATCTCTAACACATTTCAAGGGATATTTACATCGTAATAGCTCCCAAGAGCTTTTGTTAAAAAAATATGTTATAATTGTAGCAACTTCCTCATCACATGTTTTTATTACTATCATAGAACTACTTTCATGTCTAAATCAACCTCACAAAACCAATTTGGTGAAGTGAGGGTTGCCCTGTATTTATATATTCTATTTAGGCAGTAAATGTGGGAGATGGATTTTTCATAGTGCTCATACTCGAGTAGATGGATAATATGATGGGTAACCATTTTTAATGGATCTAGGATAAACTTTTATATCATCTTAGAGTGTAGGTTTATGGCTAACTCAATGTTAAAGACCAGCTTGGAAGTTAAGAGTTGTCCCCCACTTACACACTTTTTTCAAGCTCTATCTCAAGCCAACATGGAACATGGGTTTTTACCCAGTGAGCTGTAATAAAAAAATCACAATCAAAAGCTCCAAAGAACAAGTTCAAAACAAAAGGCTTCTGCCACTTTTTTGAGTTGGTCATAGGGATCAAAAACATTGTTCTGTCAAAAACTTATTAGAAAACAAAAGAAGCTAACTTAAACACAATGGAGCAGGCAGTGTGTGACCTTGTATGGAGTAAAAGAAACAGTAGTTCAAAGGTTTGGAACTACTAAAAGGTTTCCTTTTTTTGTAACCTGCATCTAACCTGTTGATATCTAGTTAATTAAGAAAGAAGAAAAGAATACCTGTTCAGCAACCATTGTACTAAGTTGTGCATCATTGGCCTGAAAAATAATGCAAAATATACACACTTAGAATTGTAGCTGCTTAAATTCTGAATAAAAGCTGCAATACTAATGAACGATGGAGATGCCATACATGATCTAATAATTGTGAATGTTCTTTCAAACAAGACATGATCACAAATAGGCAATATTGTATATTTAGGTCGTTGTTATATAACTCAAACTAGTAATTGACTCAGGAGAGGTACAAAGTTCGAGGCAAAACACCATAGTGAGTCATTAATCAAACAATATAAAATTACAAACGTATTTAAACATTTAATGAAGACCAAAAATTAAAAACACAACATTGTCATCATACTTGAAATATAAATCAATTTAGAACTAAAGAAAAGTTATGTCTCAATTATTTAAAAATAAATCTTATAAGAGGAGACGAATACTCAAAGCTCCCACTTAGTCAGACCTGAAGGAGTATGTGAGAAAAGAACTTGAGAGATCTTAACTTAGATCTCTTTACTAATTCAGATTCATATATATAGGTCAGTGGCTTACAACAAAAGCTAAAGGAAAGACAAAAAAACACAATGGAGTTACCCCTAGGAGTCTAGGTTACAGATAGATACCACACAACACAAAACAGCTTTTGATCAGAAAATATATGAAGCTCAGACATGCCTCTATAATGATGTGTCCCTATGTCAAACACATATCGGACACCAACACTCATACAACACATATCAGACACTCTGTTGAAATTTCCAATTTAAAAAAGGTTTTTTTGAGCCAATGATACACCTCTGATACAGTGTTAGTGAGGAAAGACACGGTGATTTTTTTTATATGTTAGAAACTCAAAAACTTATTGTGTAAGCATCTATTATAATTATAGAAATAAAGAGTAAATCTTATATAATCAGGAATATTATATTATATATGTACTATTAGGAACATTTTTGTTTATTCTCATATCATATCTTCATATATTATGGAATTCTCTTAATTTTTTACTTTGTCTTAAGATGAATATCGATTAGAGTGTTTTTTTCAATGATGATGATCAAGAATGAGTGAAAGGTCTTAAATAGGTTAGATCATCTTTTCACTTTCTGGACTTTAGATAGATGCATGAATTAAATTCATTTTTGTA